>RCUF01000011.1_pt1 | contig 220592 bp, 199 predicted proteins | sample 2166311 | NCBI WGS metagenome assembly RCUF01 (sample SAMN09932608, study PRJNA488358) | compost metagenome | feature: garden; material: soil; isolation source: compost soil in 4-hydroxybenzonitrile-enriched culture | place: Germany: Experimental Botanical Garden Goettingen | collected 2016-01-27 | reverse complement strand
CTGGATAGAGCGTTTGACTACGAATCAAAAGGCCGGGAGTTCGAATCTCTCAGGGGACGCCATATTTACTTATAATATTTATTCCAAAGATACTCACATCTATGGAATAAACTTATGATATCGGGACGTAGCTCAGCTTGGTAGAGCACCTGGTTTGGGACCAGGGGGTCGCATGTTCAAATCGTGTCGTCCCGATTGTATTTGCGGGTGTAGTTCAATGGTAGAACTCCAGCCTTCCAAGCTGGTAGCGTGGGTTCGATTCCCATCACCCGCTTTTCTTTATGCGGATTCTTGTCACACCAGTTGTGACACCTTATAGATAAGAGAGCCCGTCTCGGACAAGGCTCTCTCTTTTTTTGCTCAAATACCCTCACTATGCAGTGAGGGTATTTGTCATTCATCTCTATGATGCTGTTGAGGTATATTACAATCTTTATGAAAGAGAAAACTAGGCATTCTCAAGTGTGATCATCCTGATTCTTTGGCATTGTAAGCTCTACTCGTGTCCCCTGCCCAGGTTGGGAATTAATGATCAGCAGTCCTCCGACACTTCTCGCCCTTTCCTCCATACTGAACAATCCCACGCCGCTGGACGAGGTGCCTGGTGTAAACCCTGCCCCCTTATCCTGAATACAGCTCCATACTTCTGTGCCTCGATCCTCCAGGACTACCTGGGCCTCTGATACGTCTGCGTACCGGGCAATGTTGGTCAAGGCCTCTTGTACAATACGGTACATGACGATTTCTTTCTTTATCTCAAGACGCTTACGCAGATTGCACTGAAATTGAACAGTGATCCCATAATGCTTGGTATAATTCTCGATATAAGTGCGAACGGCAGGTACTACGCCCAAGTCATCCAGCACCGAGGGGCGAAGCTCCCATGCCAGGTCACGTACGTCTTCCATAATAGAGGTGACCTGCTTACGGAGCTGTACCAGCTGATTGTCTGAACTACCTGAGAGTTGTTGGTCGATCTGAATGATCAGAGAGAACAGGCTTTGTCCGATACCGTCGTGTAGCTCACGCGAGATACGTTTGCGCTCCTCCTCCTGAATTTGCATGACCTGGGTCATCATGAATTGGAGCTCGCCTTCTACCTTCTTAAGCTGTGTTACCTCATTACGAATAGCAAGGTATTGATAGGGCCGCCCACTCTCGTCGTTAATGGGCACAATGGTCGTGTTCACCCAATAGTAAGAGCCATCCTTGGCACGGTTACGAATCTCTCCTCTCCATACCTGTCCTGAAGAGATGGTGCGCCATAGGTTTTTCATAAAATCTACCGAATGATACCCCGAGTTAATAAGCCGGTGATCTTGTCCGATCAATTCTTCCCTGGAATATTGAGATACCTCGCAAAACTTATCATTTACATACTTGATGATACCCTTCGGATCAGTGACTGCCACAATGGAGGACTCATCTAGCGCGAACTTGAGATCCGAGAGCTGGTGCAGTGAATATCGCAAGGACTCACGGAAATCCGGGTCAGGTATATAGTGATCCAATTCCTGAAGCAAGGAGAAGGCTTGTTGTCCAATGACATGCTTCGGGGTTTCCTTCGGACTACTCATAATTCAACAATCCCTTCTTCATGGCGAACTTCACCAGCTCAGGCCGAGTTCTCAGATTTAACTTATCCATCAGATTGCTCTTATGCGTCTCCACTGTCTTTACACTAATGACCAGATGCTCAGCAATTTCTTTATTAGAATAGCCCTTGGCAATCCAGGACAAGATCTCGCGTTCACGGTCGGACAGGGTATCATAAGGGCCTGAAGCACCGTCCTGCTTGAGCTTATCCAGATATTCACTCATCAGGCGTTTGGTTGCGCTTGGATAAAGATAAGCACTTCCACCAGCGACCGATTGAATAGCCGATAGCAGCTCCTCATGTGGTGCGCTCTTAAGAACATATCCGGATGCTCCTGCCTGAATGGCGCGGAACAGATATTCTTCATCATCATGCATTGTCAAAATAAGGACCTCAATGTCGGGCAACTGCTTCTTCAGTTCCTTCGTGGCTGTGAGGCCATCTTTACCCGGAGGCATACTAAAATCCATTAGAACCACATCCGGCAGCAGCTCAGCTGCCTTGAGTATAGCTTCGTCACCGTCTGCGGCATCGCCAATGACCTTCATATGGTGCTTGCCATCCAGTAAGGCAATCAGGCCGGATCTGACAACGACGTGGTCATCCACTACAAGTATACGAATCAAACGTTATCCCTCCTGCCAGCTCATATAGATGAAGCTGTTAACAATATCATAGCAAAAAAAAAGAATCCTACCAATGAAGGATTCCTTTGGTCTTACATTTAGATGGGTACACGGCGGGTATATAGAGAAATTGTACCCTTGAGAGTTGCTTATCTTGCTTGCTCCGAATGACGCATGCACTCGATCTGGCGCGCAACCTCTTCAGTCATCGCCAACTCCTGAGGCAGGAAGATTCGCGCACTACGATTGCCGACGAGCAAGACCCCTTGCGGTAGTGGCGTACTGTCGTCATGCAGCGGAATAGCCACTGCGGAATGGAGCTGCTCAGCCAGCATGAGTGCACACTCCTGACGAAGCCGTGAAGCACCTGGTACAAGTGGATTGGCTGTCACCGTCCGACCGAGTCGGATGGCTGTACCTGCTACACCGTAGCCGGACTTGAACGATATGCGACGATATCGCTCACTGCGGCACCCTGTCACATAGCGCCAACGAAAATAGCTGTCCCCTTGATCTATCCAGGCTACTGCGACGACGTCACTGGATATACTATCGCGCAGGAGTTCAAGCTCCTTGCATAACTCGACAGTTATATCAACCATCACACAACACTTCCTTTTTCAAGTCGAACTGCAATATATATTATTAGGTCTGATTGCTTTTGTTATGATATGAGGCCCGCCTATTCTGGTCCATGTCATGGTAGCTCACTGATATCTCAACTTTGTGAACACTTCCACTATTCCATTGTAAATCTTCACGTCCGAAAAGGGACTAAGGGAAAACCCTTATTTTGCTACAGAGAAACACTGGTTTTGATAAAATTCCTGTAAAAGCCCGGAAGTATCACATTTTTCCAGCCGTGGAAGTGATTTTAGTCACAACAAATCAGGGAATTACGAAGGACAAAATCAGGTATTCTCCTGATAACGGATTTTGAACTATGGCATTATGATAGAAGTATCAGGAAAGCAAAAGGAGACGGTGAGCATGCCAGCAACTTATATGCAACGTGTAGACGGAAAACAGGGCACAGGTCGGCAGGGAATACACGTATTTTTGAATGATGACCAGTTTGCGTTGCTGCAGACCATTATGACATGGAAGAAAGTAAAAGCTGGCAATACCCTATTCATGGAGGGGGAAGAAGCTGGTCAGCTATACTATATACGTTCGGGACGGATTAAGCTGCGTAAATCGACGGAGGATGGCAAAGAGCTGATTCTGACGATTCAGCGCAAAGGAGATGTAATCGGCGACTTCGGCGGCTTTGGCAGTGAGGATTATAATAGTACTGCGGAGACAGCAGATGCTTGTGAGGTTGGCGTTATACAAGTTAAGGAGCTGGAGGGGCTAATCGCCAAGCATGGAGATCTGGGTCTGCAATTTGTAAAATGGTACAATCTCAAGCAGCGCATCATGGAGTCGCGTTTTAGAGATCTGCTGTTGTATGGAAAAGCCGGTGCACTAGCTTCGACCTTGATTCGTGCATGCAACACATGTGGTACCCAGGATGAGGATGGAATTACACTTAGCATGAAGCTCAATCATACTGAGCTCGGAGAGATGATCGGGGCTACCCGTGAAAGTGTGAACCGGATGCTGAATTCGTTCAAGGAACAAGGCATTTTGGATATGAAGGAAGGCAAGATTGTCGTCCGTAATCTGGAGGATCTACGATTCCTGTGTGGCTGTCCGGAGCAGGGACATTGCCCTAACGAAATCTGCCGTTTATAACGAGAACTAGCTATATGCACCATATAATATATAATGCCGATGAGCGACTCATAGGCAAATGGCTATAGATGAGAATACCATCGGCTCGAACAGTTCATCACTGAGCCAACCAAAAAAAGCTAACCCGGCGTAGTTGCAGGTTAGCTTTTTCTAGATGGTTTTTTTTGAAACTATAAGAAGGGCCACATGGGCCGAACTAGACCCCGAAGGATATAAACAAAGCTCTTCATATGCTGACTGCCTTATGAGATCACATAATCAAGCAATCATGTAATCATATCATGCGAACTAGACGTCAGCTTCTTCACGAGTGCAGAGCAATGTCTGCAGCTTGCGGTGAATTTCTCTTTGCCATTTCTTATCCTGTACCTGAATAGCCAGATTCAGCAGGTCGAGATAATCGTCAATGTGAAGAGAAGTCTTGCGCGAGGCGGCATTCACCAGGCTATTCCCCCTATCATGGTATGCTTGAGGCAGTAATGATATGTAGTCCTCAGCAGGTAATTATTAACTTAATAATGATAATCATTATCATTATCTTACGCTTTTTATTATAATGCTTAATTTTAGAAATGCAATAGTATTCCACAAGGAATTCATATACAATTTCAAATTTCTTGCTCATTCAGGGCTGAATTCATACGCTTCTATTTTGCTGACAGAACTGCCTTAAAAAAACAAACCCTACTTCCTAAGTTCAAACATTGTTCACATTATAAAGATGGAAGATAATACATATATCACATGAGTGTTTTGTGCAGAGAAGAGTCTACAGGGAGTCGGTCGCGAAATACTCAATACGATGAGGAGGAAAGGGTCATGAATACGAGAAAGATGAAAGCGCTTGCTATTGCGTTGACAAGCGTCATGATTTTCATGCTCGCTGCCTGCAGCAGTCAAGAAGGGAGTTCCCCCCAAAGTCCCGCCGCAGAAGGAGGGGATTCGAGTAGTAAGGAAGTAACCATCACATTCCAGAACATTTATCCCGACCCAAGCACACCGTCCTACGAGATGATGAGACAGCTGGTGGATCAATATCAGAAGGATCACCCCAACGTAAAAATCGAGCTGGATTCCCTCAATACAGATCAGCAAAAGCTGAAGCTGAAGACGCAAGCAGCCTCCAAGGAGGTACCAGACATTACTATCGTAAATCCGGCGGCACAAATGAAGCCGTTCGTTGAGGCAGGACTGCTGGCGCCACTGAACGATATGGTCGATAAAGATGGCCTGCGTGATCTGTATCAGGATGGTCTACTGGACTACTACAGCTTTGATAGCAATGTGTATGCTGTACCTGATGGCAATAACATAGAGGTTGTCTTCTATAACAAGGAGATCTTCGAGAAAGCGGGTGTCAAAGAAATTCCAACGACCTTCGACGAGCTACTGGAGGTCGTGAAGACACTAAAGGCTCAAGGCATTACACCAATTGCAATCGGGGAGAAGGACTCCTGGACGGGATCGTTCCTTTTCATGAATGTGTTGCTGCGGACCAATGGACCTGGCTTCCTGCAAGATGTCATGGACGGCAAGAAGACGTTTAATGACCCTGCCTTTATTGAAGCGGTTGATGCATTCCAGGAGCTCGTGCAAGCCGGGGCATTCCCGGACGGAGCCACCTCTATTGACTACAATGCGGGCGGCAACATTTTCCGAACAGGTCAGTCTGCCATGTACATCATGGGAACCTGGGAGACAGGGGCGATTGATGCATCCTCTGTAGCAGGTAAAGTAGGAGCCTTCCAATTCCCGACGGTGAACGGAAAAGGCGATCTGAATGAATACATGCTTGCACCAGGCAGTGCCTTCGCAGTCTCTGCGAACAGCGAGCATCTGCAAGAAACGAAGGACTTCCTGCACTACTTCTCCACAGAAATGCCGAAGGTTCAGTTCGAGCTGAAAAATGCCGTTGGTAGCGGCCACAAAATCGAAGGTGACTTCAAGGCTGCTGGCTACTCCGATCTGGCCGTAAGCCTGAATGATCTGTTCAAGAACATCAAGGGCGGAGACCTTGCTTTTGACAACACCATGAATCCTGCGGTAACCCAAGCACATCTAAGCAGCATCCAGAACCTCTTCGTGCAAAAGGTGGATTCCGCACAGGTAGCTCAAGAGCATCAGGCAGCCTTCGAAGCCAATAAATAAATCTGCTACCACCATCCTGACCGTCTGCAATGGGGGAGGGGCCTTGCGGTCCTTCCCCTCTCTTGGCTACAGATACAGATTCGTTAAGGATAGAGATGAGACAAGGAGGTAAATCATGAATGTGCTAAAGGTCAGTGCACGTACAATTGCGATATTCGTTCTGCCTTGCTTGTTGCTGTATGTATGCATGGTGTTCATTCCGATTCTGGTATCCATCTATACCGGGTTATTGGACTGGAACGGGATTGCTGGAGCCAGATTCATTGGACTGGACAACTTTCAGAAGTTTCTGTTCGATGATCCTTTGTTCTGGCCAGCCGTGAAGCGGACGCTGATGTTCGCTGTCTTCTCGATGGCTGAGATTCCAATCTGCCTGTTCATTGCGATATTGCTGAATAGATATGTCCGCAAGGCTAACTCGCTCGTAACCTTGTATTTTATGCCCGTCATTCTATCGGTTGTCATCATCGGCCAGCTCTGGAAGACCATCTATAACCCTGCCTCCATGGGCGGTATGATCAACGGCGTACTGATCTCTCTGGGACTGGAGGATTGGGTGCGCAATTGGCTGACCGAGCCTGCGATTGCGATGTATTCTATCTATATTGTTGCGTTATGGCAGTACTTTGGCTACCATTTGCTGATTCAGTTCACAGGTGTACAGAATGTTCCCGGTGAGCTATATGAGGCGGCGAAGATTGATGGAGCAGAAGGCTTCAAGGCGGACTATCACATCACTTTCCCCCTGATTGTACCCATTTTGAAAATATCAATTGTACTGGCATTTATCGGTTCTTTGCAATCCTTCGACCTGATCTGGGTCATGACAGGAGGCGGGCCGGCTAATGCCACGAATACAGTTGCTACCTATATGTATAACATGTCGTTCCTGTCCATGAAGTACGGCTATGGCAGTGCGCTGGCGACGTTCCTCGTAGTGTTCTGTCTGGTGTTCACCATCATCATTAATTTTGTTTTCAAACGAATCGAAAATAAGGTAAGCTAAGGAGGCCGAGCAGCAGATGAGAGTGGTGAAAAAATCGTTCATTTACGCCTTGCTGGCGGTCCTGGTCGTGACCCAGATCTATCCGTTATTCTGGCTCTTGACGTATTCACTCAAGACGAATGAGGAGATTCTGGGCGGCAGCTTCTTCGCGCTTCCTGTCATCCCACAGTGGCAGAATTATAAGGAAGCCTATGAATCCGGCAGCTATCTGCAATACTTGTCCAACAGTGTGTTCGTGACCAGTATTACGATGGTCTGTGTCATTCTGCTCAGCTCCATGACGGCCTATGCCATTACAAGATTCCGCTGGCGCTATGGCTCGCTCGTGATGCTTGTCTTTCTTGTAGGAATGATGATCCCGATGCAGGCTACGCTGCTGCCGTTGATGGTCATGTTCAAGAATATCAAGATACTAAATACACATTTATCATTAATCCTTCCCTATATTGCTTTTCAGACGCCCATTGCGGTATTCATCCTGAGCGGCTTCATGCGTTCGATCCCCCATGAGATTGAGGAGTCGGCGTACATGGACGGCGCCAGTATCTATCGCATCTATCGAAGCATCATTCTGCCGATCTCTTTGCCTCCAGTGATGACGGTCTGTATTCTAACGTTCATTAATATATGGAACGAGTATATCCTGGCCGCGACCTTCATCTCCTCGGAGCGTCTCAAGACCCTTCCTTTTGGTATATACACCTTCGTCAGTCAGTTTTCCGTCAACTATGGGAATATTGGGGCCTATCTCGTCATGGGAGCCCTGCCAGTCATCATCATCTATTTTGTGCTCTCAGAGCGAATTACCAAAGGAATGGTTGCTGGTGCAGTGAAGGGGTAGGAGATCATCTAACAAGCGAAGAAGGAACAGCACAAGCGAGAAAGGAGCGTAATCTACTTGCTTAGAGGATTTCAATCCATTCAATATCGTTTGTTCGTGCTGTTTCTTTTTTGTATGGCTGGTATTGTGCTGGCGATCAGTCTACTCTTCTATAACCGTACAGCGGCAGAATATCACAATAAGATCAGTGATCTGGCACGCAAAAATGTATCGCAGACCGCTGGGCTGTTCAGCCTTTTGCTGGATTCGTACAGCAGTCTGTCCAAGTCGATCACGAACAATTTTGAACTGGTACGCCTGCTGGGAACTAGTACCGAGCTTGCTCCTGAGGTTGCTTATATCAGCGAACAGAAGATTACGAACATTCTCGGGGCCATTTATTACTCCCGAACAGATTTAATAGGGATTCATGTGCTTACCAATTCAGGCAGGGTGTACAGCTATGGGAACTATATGAATGTAATAGATCGGGACTATGCCCAGACTGACTGGTATCGGGAAATTGAGCGCGCGAAGGGGAAAATAGCCTGGCTTGGCGTCTATCCGAATTCGGTCATTGACCAGATGGAGAAGAGGCCTGTTTTTGCGTTCGGACGCCAGCTCTACGATCTGGATGAGCATAAGCCGATTGGGATCGTATTGTTCGAGGCTGAGCCGCGTTCTATCCAGGCTGCACTGCATAACTTACGTCTTGGTTCGAATAGCGAGGTTTATTTGATCGGACACGATAACCAGATTGTCTCGGCCACCACGTCTCGGCCCCCACCTGTCGTACAGGGACCAGAAACTGTAGGGGCAGACGCTGTGGTAGTGGAGCGGAGAGATCAGCAGATCATGATTGCATCCCGGCTACCCTTTGTCGATTGGTCAGTCGTTAGTGTTACCCCAAGTAAGGACTTGAATGTAGAGCTGGCACAGACACAGCGTTATCTCCTCATAGTGGCACCTATTCTGATTATTCTCTCTGCCTTGATTGCTTCCATTATATCCAAAAGAATCTCTCTGCCACTCAAGCGTCTGATCCGGGAGATGAAGCGGGTGGAGACGGGGAATTTCAGGGGTACGCTGCAGGTTACCTCGTATCAAGAGGTGAACCAGCTCGTAGACTCCTTCAATCATATGGTGGGGCGCATAGCAGAACTGATTGAGATCGTGAAGGTATCCTCTGTCAGTGAGAAGAATGCCGAGCTTCATGCTCTGCAGACACAGGTGAACCCGCATTTTCTGTATAACACATTGGATATGATCTATTGGATGCTGGATGAGAAGAATGAGGATCAATTGGGAGAACTCGTTCTTTCACTGTCGCATATGTTCAGATACAGCAGTCACTGGCATGAGGGTGCGAATGTGACGCTACGCGAGGAGGTAGAGCAAATTAGTCATTATCTGACCATCATCAAGGCACGCCTGCAAGGGCGATTGGGGGTCAAGGTGCACATTGATGAGCAATGGCTGAATATCCGTGTTCCCAAGATGACCCTACAGCCTCTGATTGAAAATGCTGTTAAGCATGGTTTGGAGCCACTTCATACCAATCTGCAGGGTGAGAATGTACAAGGAGAGCTGAGGCTGATCGCCAGTCGTCGGGAAAAGCGCTTGTATCTGACTATCATGGACAATGGCGTAGGGATGGATGCCAGACGACTGGAGCAGGTAAGGTGTGCTCTGCTGGAGCCTGGAAAATATGATAGCCATGCTAGCGGGGTTGGCATCGGGCTACAGAATTTGCAGCTTCGCTTGCATCATATGTTCGGCTCCGACTACGGAATTCGGATATCCGGGGAGCCTGGAGTAGGGACTACCGTTACTGTAGAGCTGCCACTTCCGCATGAGGAGGAGAATGTAGATGAACATTTTGATCGCTGATGATGAGCAGATGATTCGACAGGGCATTGGACGCACGCTCAGTCAAGCTTGGCCTTCTAGCCAAATCTATGCGGCCTCTTCCACGGAGGAGGCGGCGATGATTCTGTCGGAGCATTCCGTAGATATTGTGCTTACTGACATTCTGATGCCAGGCATGGACGGCTTGGAATTCATGAGAATATCGAAGCGCAAGCATCCTCATCTACAATGGGTTGTTATCTCGGCTCATTCTGATTTTCAGTATGCACAGCGAGCGGTCCGTCTGGGAGCCAAGGATTACCTGCTGAAGCCGATTGGCAAGAAGAAGCTCCTGGAGTGTGTGGAGAGTCTGGCTGATGAAGCACAGGCTGAATCTGTCCGGATGAAGGAGGGCAAGCTCCTGCGGAGCAGTCTTGGCTATCTGCGGGAAGCTGTTTTTCAGCGATATGCGCTGGGGCTTGACACTGGAAAGCTTGATATTCAGCCATTCGTGGAGAATTATCCTGATTTTCACCTCTACATGGTTCGTATGGAGCCTGTCCAGCGCAAGACTCATCTGGAGCATTTTATTATTGAGAATGTCTTGTCCGAGCTTCTGGAATCTGCGGGGCATGGCTTTGTGGTCAGCCTGGACCGACATAGCCTGCTGGGCATCGCAAGACTGGACGATATCTCTGAGGGACCACGAGTGGCTGAACAGCTGCGGGCTCATCTGCGCCGATATCTAAAAATCTCCTTCCAGGTGGCCCATTCCGGTCCGCATGAAGAATTCACGAGACTTCCTGATGTGGTGGGCGAGCTGCGAAATACACCGCTGGAGAAGGAAGCGGCAGACAGCAGCGCATGCCTGAAGGATAGCGTTCATACCATTGATGTAGCATTGCAGTATATTCGGGCTCACTATACAGAGGATTTGTCACTGGAGCGGGTGGCCTCAGTCGTATTCCTGAATCCGGTCTATTTCAGCCAGCTCTTCAAGCAGAAGACAGGGCAGGGGTATAAGGACTATGTGATCTCCTTACGAATGGAGGAGGCGAAGAACCTCCTGCTCCAACCGCAACTCAAGCTCGCGGATATCGCCGAGAAGATCGGCTATAACGACATGCGTCATTTCACACAGGTGTTCAGGCGCAAGTGCGGCATGACTCCTACTGAGTACAGGGCTAGTACCAAACTCCGCTAGGGGCTAAGGATTTAATTGTGGTAGACTAGGGGAAGAATACCATTAGTGCATTTATCCCCTCGTATAAAGGAGTTGTGAATCATGAAGGAGTCGGCTCTACCCCCTATGTTGGTGGAACTATTGAATGGACGCGATCTGGGCGACAAACAGCAAGAGGCTTTCCAAGTATTGACGATTAGCTCGGACGAGTGGCCTCATACCTCCATGGTTAGCGTGGGTGAGGTTGTGGCGCTGGATCATGAGCGACTGCGGATATCGCTGTGGCCTGGGACCCGCACTACGAGCAATATACTGCGCACAGGTAAAGCTAAGCTCGTGATCAGTAAAGACGGGATCGTATATTATATCCGCATGATGCTAGCACAGCTACCGGAATTACAGGGAGTACGCTATAGGCGTGAACGCTTTGAAGCTAGAGTGGTAGCGGTTCGTGCAGATAAAGCGTCGTATGCAGAGGTGGTATCCGGCTTCAAGATCAAGTTGCATGAGCCAGGCGATGTCGTGGAACGCTGGACCGAGACAGTGGGGGATCTACTGAAATAATTAATCTATTTCGTAAATTACATATTGTTACAAAAATGTTGCTTTCATGAGTGGTTCTTAGGGTCTGCGGAAACGTAGGTACTAAGAATCATTTTGCGTTCATACGGATGAAAATGTCGTCCTTTTTTATTAAAAACCTAAATAATTCCTGCCTTTTCGTCGAAAAAAGAACAGACGAGATATTTATCGTAATTGGGAGGACACTTATTTTGAAAAGAAAATGGTCTGCGTTTTTGGTGTTAGTGATGCTGATGACGAGTATTGGATCTTTTGCCGGTGTAGCTTCAGCTGCAGATCCGGTTCTGACAAAACTGGTGCTGTCAACCAATGAAGTGACATTACAAACGGGAGATACCGCCTCCTTGACAGCTACAGCGGTGTATGACACAGGGAAGACGACGAATGTAACGGTGGACACGGATTGGAGCACAGAAAGCTCGGCAGTAGCTACCGTATATAACGGAACCATCACTGCTAAGGCTGAAGGGACTTCTGTAATTAGTGCTAGCTACCAAGGTCTTCATCAAACGGTAGCCGTTAGTGTTACCAAAAAGGTAAAGGGACTGACCAAGGATGTGCAGAAGCTGGAGCTGCGTTCTGGCCAGACGGCTAATATCGCGTTAACAGCTACTTACACCGACAATTCTACTGCTGAGGTAGCTACCAAGGCAGACTGGACGACGGATAATGATGGTGTAGCTACGGTGCTGAACGGTAAAGTAACAGCCGTAGGAGCAGGTACAGCTACAATTAAGGCAGTATATGGCAAGCAGACGGTTACGGTACCTGTATCGGTGGACGTCGTGAAGCGTCTGGATGTGAACCAAAGTCAACTTTCCTTGCTGCTGAAGGATAAGGAGTCAGTGACGGTCAAGGCAACCTTCCCTGATGGAACAGAGAAGGATGTAACGGCTGATGCAGAGTGGAGCTCCAGTAATCCGACTGTAGCGGATGTACTGAAGGGCGAGATTACTGCGTATAGCGCAGGACAGGCCACCATCACAGCCAAGTACGGTACAATGTCGGCTACAGTTGCTGTGGATGTTGATACTACAAGCAAGCTGAAAGCCAGCGAATCCGATGTATTCATGTATCTGGATGCTACAAAAGCAATTGAGATTACAGCGGTATATCCAGATGGCAGCACAGCTGTCGTGACAAATGATAGCACATGGACCTCCAGCAACACGTCAGTAGCCTCTGTCAACAAGGGGAACATCATGGCCAATGCTGCGGGTACAGCTGTTATTTCGGCGAAATATGGCGATAAGACTGTCAACATCCAAGTAGATGTCGAGACGGCGAGATATCTGGATCTGAGCGAAGAGAAGGTATCGCTGCAAGCGAAGGAAAGCAAGCAACTTACCCTGAAGGCAACTTATATTGATGGTAAGACAGAGGATATCACGGCTAAAGCAAACTGGACCTCCAGTAACAGTGATACAGTCTTCGTGAGCAAGGGAGAGGTTACAGGCTACAAATCCGGTGAAGCGACAGTCACAGCCTCTTACGGTGGCAAGAACGCTACAGTGAAGGTAGCTGTCGATGTACCGAGTGATGTCAGTCTGTCTACGAAGACACTGACCATTGACGTTAATGAGACCTACCAAGCGAAGCTGACTGCGGATTATGGCGAGGGAAGATCTGAGGACGTGAGCGCAGATGCAGAATGGTCCACTAGCTCGGCTACAGTTGCTTCGGTGACAAATGCGGGCCTCGTTAAAGGGGAATCCTCCGGTAAAGCAGTTATTACAGCTAGCTATAACGGCAAGAAGTACACGATGAATGTAGAAGTAGGTCTGGTAGATAAGCTTGAGACTGAGACGCAATTAATCATCATGGGTGCACAGGAAACGAAGCAGCTCAAGGTGTTCGGGATCAAAGGGACCGAGCGAGTCGATGTTACCGCTGATGCGGATTGGAAGACAAGCAATATCAAGATAGCCGAAGTCAGCAAAGGGCTAGTAACTGCTAATGGCCGCGGTAAGACAAATATTACAGCAAGCTATGGTAATCAGAAGATTACCTTCACAGTTGAAGTGGATATCGCGACCAGCGTAGAGGCAAGTGAAGTCGCTCTGTCTCTTAAGAGTGGGGACAAAAAGACGGTTACGCTCACAATGAAATCTAGCGATGGCAGCACGAAGGATGTTACTTCCCAAGCAGAGTGGAAGACCTCCAACTATAAGGTGGCTACGGTGAAGGATGGCCAGGTTACAGCAGTAGCCTACGGCAAGACGAACATCACAGGCAAGTACGGCGGCAAAACTTATACCGTACGCGTAGATGTGGATACGTTGAAGTATCTGCAGACAGATGAGGTGTTGCTGACCCTGACGGCAGGACAGACGGCACAACTGACGGCTACAGCAACCTTCATGGATGGGACGGATAAGGATGTAACCAAGCCTGCGCTCTGGACGTCCTCCAAGATCACGGTGGCTACGGTGAAGGACGGCAAGATCAAGGCGCAAAGCAAAGGCCGCGCCACGATTACGATCAAGTATGCAGGCAAGACTACGAGAGTGAATGTAACTGTGCAATAGGAGTTAAATAACGTTAAAACAGGTCATTGCTATGATATCAGCGATGACCTGTTTTTTTGTTTTCATTTTCCACTGATTTCTTCTCCGTTGATTATTCCACGGAAGAAGTGGGTATGAATCCTGTAACGGGAAGCTCCAGTATTCTCAAAGTACTGTCGATCTCCTGACGGACATCCGTCGTTCTCCACTCCTGCCGATTGCCAAGACAGGCGCAGATCAGCTCGGTTTCATGATCATGGAACTGCTTACGATAATGAACATGTCCCATAATGCTGTAGCGAACGTCATATTTACGGTACAGATCCGTGTATTCCCTGCTGCCAAGAAAAGCATTAAAATACGCCCACTGCGGATTGGGGAGTGGTACTGTAAAATTCACGTTTGACAGCATGTGAGTAACCAATATGATATTCTTTTCCTTATGCAGCTCGAGCTCCCGTTCTAGCGTCTCATAAAAGTAACGGTGCATCTCCTGATTTCCTCGGTCCCACCGAACGTATTGGCTGTCTTGCCAGGTCCTGTCCATGAAATACATCCGCTCATAATCGACAAAGGAGTGATGCGGATCCCCGAAGGAATAATCATACCAGCCAGAATTACCAATTACGACCCAATCCTCGCCGAGCGCATAAGGGCGTTCGCTGAGACAACCGTCAAACTCCTGGAACTTCCGATAGATCTCCCATGTATCCGTAATCCCGTTGACCTTGCTCCAGTAATCGTGATTGCCTGGGACGAACAACACGGGGATGCCTGCGTCGTCTCTCAGTCTATGCAACACCTTCAGACTGCGATATACATCATTCGAGATATCACCAGCGATAATCAGCAGATTCAGCTTCATGTGCTGTACCTTATCCAGCAATACTTCTTCAACGAACGGCTCATTCTTAAGCTCATTGCTGTCCACGTGCAGATCAGAAATGATCCCTATCTTCATTCCTTAATATCCTCCCATCTGGCTTGTCTGGCTGAGATGTGTTAATGCTCCGTTATCGTACAAATGGCAACTGACCTGATGGTTGTGCGTAAAGGCTGCCAGCTCCGGAGTGTCCTGCTTGCAACGCTCCATGGCATAAGGACAGCGCGGGTGAAAGGCGCAGCCGGATGGAGGGTGAAGCGGGCTTGGCACATCTCCACTCAGTACAATCCGTTTGTCACGAGTAGCGGATATACCTGGTACTGCGGAGAACAGTGCCTGGGTGTATGGATGCACAGGCTTGCCACCTTCAGCATCCACATCAAAAATCTCCACAATTTTCCCCAGATACATCACGCCTACACGATCGCTCATATACTGAACGACGTTCAGATCGTGGGAGATGAACAAATAAGTCAGACCACGCTGACGCTGCAGCTCCTTCAGCAAATTCAGAATCTGCGCCTGAACAGATACATCCAGGGCCGATACAGCCTCATCAATAACCATGAACTTTGGATCGAGTACGAGCGCTGTAGCAATACCGATCCGCTGGCGCTGCCCGCCACTCAACTCGTGGGGATAACGCCGCAAGTGAGCGGAATCCAGACCGACCTGCTCCAGCACCTGGGTGATCAGGCGCTGCCGAGACTGCTTGTCTCCGATCTTATGGATGATTAGCGGCTCTTCCAGCAGCCAACCAATATTCTTTTTCGGATTGAGTGAGGCATAAGGATCCTGGAATACAATTTGAAGTTCTTTGCGCAGAGCCTTCATCCTTCCTTTGGACACATGCGTAAGATCCACACCGTTATAATGGATATGTCCACTGCTCTCCTCCAGCAGCTTCACCATCATCTGTCCGGTTGTCGATTTGCCGCAGCCGCTCTCGCCTACCAGCCCGAAGGTCTCACCTTCCCGGATAGCGAAAGAAATTCCGTCCACGGCTTTAACCAACTGCTTCTCTTCCAACAGCTTTTTGCGGGGGACAGGGTAATGCTTGGTGAGTGCTTCTACCTTGACGAGCATGTTAGCTTTCACTCCTTTCAGCCTTGCTCTCCGTAGAGATGACAGCGTACCTGGTGACCATCTGCAGCTTCCTCCAGCGGAGGAACTGTAGTCTTACACATAGGTGTAGCATGTTGACACCGTCCGGCAAATGGGCAACCCGGGCCTCTCCCATCCAACGGCGGCACCCGGCCGGGAATGGTGTACAAAGCTTGATTGCGCTTCGCGACATCCGGCAGTGATTGTAGTAGCCCCTGGGTGTAGGGATGCTTAGGACTGCGAATGATTACCTCTGTGGGGGCATCCTCTACGACATAGCCGGCATACATAACGATAACCCGCTGGCAAATCTCACGAATAACTCCGAGGTCGTGGGAGATAAGCAGAATGGCTGTCCCCGTCTCTCTGTTTAACTCCCGCAACAGGTCCAAAATTTGGGCCTGAATGGTGACGTCCAGCGCAGTGGTCGGTTCATCTGCAATGAGCAGCTGTGGCTTGCATATCAAAGCCATGGCGATTATAATCCGCTGACGCATCCCTCCGGACAATCTGTGCGGATATTCATCATAGAGCTGTTCTACCCGAGACAGCCCCACCAGGCGCATGATATCAAGTGCAGCCTGTCGGGCTTCTGCCGTGGGCACCCGGGTATGGGTTCTCAGTGTCTCGGCAATCTGCTTGCCTACCTGCATAAGTGGATTCAAGGCGGTCATCGGGTCTTGGAAAATCATCGAGATCTGCTTTCCCCTTATCATTTGCCAGGCTTCCTCGGTCAGACCGCCAAGATTCCGATCCCCCAGATGCAACTGCCCGTGCGTCATCTGTGCCGTATCCGGCAGCAGCCCCATAATGGACAGCGAAGTCAGGCTTTTGCCGCAGCCGGACTCTCCCACGATTCCGAGCACCTCACCTCTACGAATCTGAAGCGAGACGTTGTTCAGCGCGGGATAGCGCGTACGGCCCACTGTAAAAGTCACTTCCATGTCCTGCATAGTGAGCAGAGCTGGTTCCATGGCGTGCTACCCCCTTAGCTCTTTTTATCAAATAAATCCCGAATCCCGTCTCCAAGCAAGTTGAAGCCCAGGACCATCAGGGTGATCATCGCGCCGGTAATGAGTACATACCACGGAGCTTGGATCAGGAAGGGCTGTGCCTCATTCAGCATTCTGCCCCAGCTCGGGTCCGGTGGCTGCACGCCAAGGCCAAGATAGCTCATGCCTGCTTCCGCCAGAATTGAGCCGGAGAAGTTCAAGGAAGCCGCTACAATAAGCGGAGACATGATGTTGGGCAAAATATGATGAAAAATAATGCGCGCAGAGCCTGCTCCCTTCGCTACCGACGCTTTGACAAAATCAAACTCCTTATACTGCATAAATCCACTGCGAGCGATCCGTGTGAAGGACGGAATCCCCATGATTCCCAGAGCCAGGATCGTATTGTTCAGGCCTGGTCCGAAGACGGACACCAGCATAATCGCCAGCAATATACCAGGGAAGGCCAGCATGGCATCCATGATGCGCATGATGATCTCATCCATCCAACCGCCGAAATAACCGGCAACGGCACCGATGAGAATACCCAGGGTAAGTCCGATCGAGACAGAAGCGCAACCAACCAGAAATGCCGTCTGGCTGCCCTCCATAATGCGGCTCAAAATATCCCGACCAAAATTATCGGTCCCCCACCAATAGCCAGCCTGCGGCTCGGACAAGCGCATCGCTGTGTTCATGGCGGTAGACTCATGCGGTGTATAGAAGAGGCTGATCAGCATGAACAGCAACAGCAAGATCACAAGCGTAAATCCAGCCATGAAGGGCTTGCTGCGGGTAACTATTTTCCAATTCATTCTGTTCACCTTCTTAGTCGAATACGGGGATCAATGATTCTGTATAGTATGTCTACAAGCAGGTTGATAACGACCACGATCACTGCAATATAGAGAACCAGAGTCTGTACGAGCGGCAAATCTCTCGTGCCTATGGAAGTAATCAGCAGATTACCCAGTCCAGGCAACGAGAACACATTCTCGACTACAATGCTGCCGCCCAGTGTGTCCACAATCAGCAGCCCCATAATCGTAATGACCGGAATCAGTCCATTCCGTAAAATGTGCCTGTACATAATGGCCCGGCCCCGCAGTCCCTTGCTTCGTGCAGTTCGTACATAGTCCATTCTGTACTGGTCAAGCAGCGTGTTGCGTAAGTATCGGATGACCACTGCAATCCCAGGTATGGCAAGTGCAAGTGAGGGTAGGAACAAGGAGCGGAGCGCTCCAAGCGGATCTTCACTCCACGGGGTATAGCCATAGGTAGGAAAGAGGCGGAAAGTCACCGAGAACAACAGAATCAGAATAAAGGCCATCCAAAATGATGGTATCGACACGCCTAGCTGAGTCAGCACGGAAGTAATGAGTGCTGGGAATTTTCCGTCCTGTCTAGTGATATAAATGCCAAGGGGCAGAGCTATGATAATGGTCATCCCTAAGGAGAGGACAGCTAACGACAGGGTGACAGGCAAACGCTCTGCGATGATGTCTGCAATGGGCCGCTGGTAGCGGAGCGATTCTCCAAATTCACCAGTGGCTGTATTCCCGATCCAGCTCAAATAGCGTTCTGTCGCGGGGCGGTCCAGGCCCATTTCTTTATGCAGAGCCGCCAGTTGATTGGGGTCCGCATCGACACCCAATATAATCTGCGCCGGATCGCCGGGTAGCACCTGGAAGACCAGAAATGTAATCACTGAGACCAGCAGGAGCGTGGACAGGAATGTTAGCAGCTTGCGGAGATAAAATCTCAACGGTACGGCAACCTCCCTGAGTCATAATTATGCCAGGCAGCTACGATGCAACTGCCTGGGCGAATTTTTCTGGAAAGCTCGTGTCTGAAGCTTATTTGGAAAGCTCGTATCTGATTTAGAAAGACTAATGCCGAAGCTTATTGCTGCGTATAGTGCATTTCGGCAAAATCAAATTTCTGCACCGGATACATCTTGAAGCCTGTCAGATTTCCAGCCATGGCAACGGTACGGCTTGGGTCCATAATGTAGACGGCGACAGCCTGCTCTGTCAGAATCTTCTGTGCTTTCTTGTACAAATCTGCACGGGCAGCTTCATCGAGCTCCGTACGTGCCTCTGCAATCAGGGCATCGTATTCACTGTTGCTGTATTTATAGAAGTTCTTGTTATACGTGCTTTCGTATCTGACCAATACCTCGTTCGGGTCCAGCTTGCCTGTCAGGCCGATGATCGTAGCTTCGTATTGAGCGTTGTTATACACATTCTCCAGCCAGTTGCTCCATTCGATCTGCTTGATCTGGACGCGAATGCCTACTTGCTTCAGCTGCTCGGCAATGACTTGCGCCGTATCCACATGCATCTGATAGTTAGAAGGGACGGTAATCGTCAGGTCAAAGCCGTCCGGATGGCCGGATTCGCTCAGCAACTGCTTGGCCTTCTCCAGATCAGGCGTGTAGTAATTCTCCAGCCCTTCCTGGTAGTACTTGGCCATTGCCGGGCTCATGTTCGTTCCAAGCTTCGTTCCTTGACCCTCCACTACGGTCTGGATAATAACGTCTTTATCAACCGCATAGTTGATGGCTTGTCGTACCTTCTCATCATTCAGAGGCTCTACGGTGTGGTTCAATGCCATCAACTGCACCATATTTTGCGGACCAGAGACCAGGTTGAACTTCTCGCCCAACTGAAGGGCACCCTGAGAGCTGATGCCAGGCACCATATCGATATCCCCGGCTTGCAGGGCCAGTACTGCGGAGTTCTGATCAGGCATGAACTGGAATTCTACTCCATCCAGCACTGGAGCGCGAGCCTGGTCGTAGAATGCATCGTTCGCTGTAAGCACAAGCTTCTGTCCCGGCTTGTACTCCATGAATTTGAACGGACCTGCACCGACAGGGGCCTGACTTTGCTGCTCATAGCCCTCAGGCACAATGGCTGCAATATTGGCCGCGAGGAAGGCTGCATCGACAGATTTCAGCGTGACCTCCACAGTGTAATCATCGGGGGTATTTATTTTGGCCACAGAGGCAAATTTGGAGGATAGCGGCTCTGCACCTTCCAGACCAGCAAGCTTCGCATAGGAATAATACACGTCTGCAGAGGTCAGGTCGGTGCCATCGTGGAACTTCACGCCTTGTCTCAGCTTGAAGGTATAGGTCAGACCGTCTTCAGAGATCTCATAGGATTCAGCGATTGCAGGAACGAGTCCCCCGTCCACCCCAGCTTCAAATAATCCGTCGAACACGTTATCCATCATGGAGCTGGTGTCGGTAGCAGCAGATAAATAGGGGTCCAGGTTGTCCGGCTCTGTAGACATGGCTACTCGTACAATTCCCCCTGGCTGAATGGCACCTGTCTTGTCGCCGGCAGCGGTGCTGGCAGGTGGATCAGAAGGTTGCTGGGATGCTGTGCTTCCGCCGCCGCATCCGGATATAATCAAGCTGAGCACAGCCAGTGAAGATAAGCTAGCAGTTATTGTTCTCTTAAAGCTTTTCAAGGGTATAGCCTCCTCTGATTATTGATCTGACCAATCGAACTGATCACGAAAGGTTCTTAATGCAATGTCCATCTTGCTAATATTCTGTTGAATTCGCTCCTCGTCCAGAGTAGATATCTGCTGCACTATGGCATTGGTTATGGCCAGCGGAGCTACATAGGAATCCAGAATCCCGCCTGATTTGCTCTTCGCCAGCAGTACGAGGTCAGCCAGCTTGACGAATGGCGACAGGCTCGTATCGGTTAGGACGATTACCGTCGCCCCTTGCTCTCTGGCCATTCGAATGACCTTCAGCGTCCGGGGACAGTAACGGGGGAAGCCCGAAGCGAACAGGACATCTCCCGGCTTCATGTAGGCTGCATATTCAGCAACCCCACCCTGAGGAATCAGCTCGCAATTGCCTAGCAAATAGCGCAGCGTATAGGCAAGAGAGGCGGTTACGGACAAGCCCAACCTCCAGCCAGCGACCCAGATCCGGTCTGCCTCCAGCATCATCCGCGCTGCCGTATCAATCTGGGCGGCACTCGTCCATCCGCTTGTCTGGCGAAGGTTGTCCATCTCCTGCTCGAAATGCTGCTTCAGCCAGGGTTCCTCCTCGTGTGTGGCAGGTCTGGTCTGGGAAGGAACGACGTGCGCTGCTTTCAACACATACGCTTGAAGATCCTTGCGCATTCCGGAATATCCGCTATAGGATAATGCCAGTGCCAGCCGGTGCACGGTCGCTTCACTCACGCCAGCTTGAGCCGCGATCTTCTGCGCCGACAACAGTGCGACATCCCGCACATGGGTCTGAATGTAATGCGCTACGTTTTTCTGCCCAGGACTCAAATGCTCGAATTGCTGCTCGATCCGTTCTATAATTGTCATGTCTATCTACTCCAACTCAATTACGTCATTAGTTCATCCTGATAGAGTCTGCTCATGTCCGAGTAGTGCGGCTACCTCATGAATGCCAGCAATGATATGGGGATACGATAACTCCTCAATGCCTTGGCTTTCATAAGGATTAATCAGCAGACATCTCATGCCCACTTGCTCCGAGCCTATGACATCATCGTAATAATTGTCTCCGACATACAGGGACTGATCGGCTGTGACGCCTGCCTTTGCCATGGCAATTCGAAAAATCTCCGGCTCCGGCTTCTCAATTCCGACCTCTGAGGAGATAATGATCTCATCCAGTTCGTGGTCAATTCCGGTCTGTGCCAGTACGTCTCTTGCTGTCTCATTCCAATTAGAGATAAGCCCAAGCCGATATCCCAGCTGTCTTAATTGGCGCAGCGTCGGCAGTGTGTGGTCGAATGCCTTCCAGTGAACCGGATGAGTGCTGGCTATCCTCCTCTGGGCTGCGATCACTTCTTCAATCGGCAAGGATATACCCAGGCTATAGTTAAGACAGCCGACATACCATGGCATGTATATTCTGCCGTCCTGTCCCAGCACGCCCTGATACTCGCGCATGAACAGCTTGTCCGTTCGATGAAAGGCCAGTGTAATATCCAGCTTCGACTTGGCGATCCCGAATGTCTGCAACGTCTTCTGATAAATCTCCTCACGTTCTGTCCTTACCAGAGTGTAACCGAGGTCGAACCAAAGGTACTTAATCTCCGATTTCATACGCCTCTCCTGTTCGTAGGATTTCTTTCATGAAAGAATAAATGTTTTGTTTCCTTCACGACTTCGATTGTAGAGGTGAAATATTTGTCGAAAATTAATGTTTTCTGTAGGTTATGTAAAGTAGAAAAAGGTGATTTACACGGGGTTAATGCTGGGTTGAATATAGGTGACTGTTTTATAATTCGTTGTTATATGAAATATTGGAGAGCAGAAGTGAATGGGGTGCAGTTCAAATGTATGGAGGAGCATCAGAAAGGGTAATTCAATAGAAGTCAATTGTCTGCTCTGCGTAATAGAGGAGATGACATGTACCCATTACCCTTTACTTATGATCCCCTGTTCTGGAGCCTGGCCTGCAATGTGCAAATAAACTGGATTACTGGCTACTTCCATTGGAAGGCCGTGAAATGAGATTGTCCGATTTGGCCTTGGTGTCGGCGTGGCCCAGCGCTTCTGTCATACGACGTCCTGTAGGGGTCTGGGCAAGTCCGCCTTTGGCGGTCTCTCGATGTTGGGTTGGCATTGCACTTCCTACCTCCAGCATCACATCAATGACCTCATCAGAAGGAATTGCACTACGCACGCCGGCGAGAGCCATGTCTGCCGCGGCCAGGGCTGTTACTGCACCAAGTCCGTTGCGAACAATACAAGGGATCTCTACCAGTCCTGCTACCGGATCACAGATGAGGCCAAGCGTATTTTTCAATGCCAAGCCTACCGCATGCATCGCTTGCTCGGGAGAGCCTCCTCTGAGCTCTACCATCGCACCTGCGGCCATCCCGATGGCGGAGCCAATCTCGGCCTGGCAACCACCTTCCGCTCCGGAGATAAAGGAATTATTGGCAATGACATAGCCGATGGCTCCTGCAGCGAACAAGCCGTGAACCATGTGCTCATCCTTCCAGCCGAACCGCTCCTGGGCACTGATGAATACACCCGGAATGACTCCGCACGAACCAGCAGTCGGCGTAGCTACGATCCGTCCCATGGAGGCATTCACCTCCGAGACGGACAGTGCATAAGCCATAGCGAGGGCCGATGCATCGCCGGAGCAGGCTTCTCCTGTGCGCAAATATTCAGCCAGGCGCTTACCGTCTCCTCCGGTCAATCCGCTACGGGATACCGTGTCCTCAGTCTGTCCCCGGTGAACGGCTTCCTTCATAATCTCGTAGTAGTCGGCCATTTGTCTGAAAATCTCTTCAGGGGAGCTACCGCTCTCCCTAGACTGCTCTTCGATCATTAGCTGGCCAATCGTCTTGGATTCCTGTATACATAATTCGCTTAATTCACGCAGATGGCGAAATCGCATGTGACTAGCCCCTTCCTATTCCTAACATGATCTTGATGCTCACTTTGCAGTGTTGCGAATGTCCATCACCTTCACCCCGTACATGTAGGTGAGAGATTGTAGATGCTCCAGGAGCGGACCTGGAATGATGCTATCTGTCTCTATGGCTGATAGAGCCTCTCCATCCCGGCCTGTGCGGTCTACATGCATATAGGCAATATTCACACCAGACTCGCCTAAGGCCGTAGTGATTGCACCCAGCATACCTGGCTTATCTGAATGTAGCAGGGTAAGAATCGGGAGCTCTCCTGTCAGATTGACACGAAATTCGTTGAGCTGCTGTACCTGAATATTCCCGCCGCCTATGGAAGAGCCCACAAGTGTATACTTGCGATCGGCCTGCCATGCATCAATTCGCACCGTATTGGGATGGGGGGCAGGGAGCGAGCTTGTGACGAACTCGTAAGCCATCCTAGCCTGTGCTGCCTGCTCCTCTGCATCGACGATCCTAGCGTCATCGGTGTTATAGTCCAACAACCCGCCGAGCAACGCCAGATCGGTGCCATGCCCTTTGTACGTATCAGCGAAGGAGCCGTATAATGTCATGACACACCGTTCTGGTGTAGCCCCTACCCAGTGATGGGCCATACGTCCGAGCCTGACGGCTCCTGCTGTGTGGGAGCTGGAGGGGCCGGTCATAGCCGGCCCAATAATGGAAAACACATCTTTAAAGCGCATAAGAACTCCTCCTGCCCATGATGATTTGCTTACAGTATCCACTGATATTCATCTGTTCACTCTAATCCTGCCGCGTCATGTCAGCACAAAAAAAGACAGGATAAGGAAGTGATCCCCTATCTCTGTCCTGTGTACCTGAGAGTTTGCTGCGGGCTATTATCCCCCGCCTTACCCCTTTGGTGGCTTACGCTCTCTCCAGAGGCGCGTCCTTTGACGGTACGGGTACCTGAGAGATTAACTGCCGGCCGGGTGCCGTGCAGCTTGCTCCTTCGGTGCCCTGCTCTTGCTGGCAGGTCTCTCCCGTCAATATCATCCGCAATATATGTACGATTCTATGGGTTAGCCTGAGCAGGCTCCCTTGCATACTTCATGTATCAAGCTGGAGACCGAATCTCCATGTGATATTCCAGTTAAGGAATGAATGGAAATCTTGACACCATCGAAGATATTAACGGTTACAGTCACGCTTGTCAATACAGTAGTATGCCAGAGTGAGGCTAGAGGTGCATACAAGCTAAATGCGTTAGAAAAATGTACATAGTGAATTGTTGTGTAAACACGAACATTAATTATAATTATGTTTGACATATTCGTGTTTATTGGCATACAATTAAGTAGATGGGATTGAATAGAACCCCTTTTATCCTAAAGTCGTACATTGAATCGGTGTTCAGTTAGCGATCTATCAACTTTTATTTTACTTTTTATAAACATTCAATCAACATTCAATCAAACATTCAATCAACATTCGTATAACCTCAATAATCAGGATTGAGGGTTTCTACAGGGAACCGTAAATTCCCGGCTACGAATAGGCTGCTTCGGCATACCTATGGAGAGCCGGGATTTTTTTGTGCGCTCATATAAGGTCGCGGTGGAGCAGGCTCATGTGGGGAGGACACTATGAAAGCATATGATGTCATTATTGTCGGGGCAGGCCCGGCGGGAATTTTCGCAGCATACGAATTGAGCAGGAGGGCACCGGAGTGGAAGGTGCTGTTGGTAGACAAGGGACATGATATTTATCGTAGGCGCTGTCCGATCCTGGAGGGCAAGATTGCATTGTGCCCACCTCCAGCAGGGAAGAAGGATCATGCCGGATGTCTCCCGGCCTGCTCGATTACAGCCGGATTCGGTGGGGCAGGAGCATACAGTGACGGCAAGTTCAATGTGACTACCGAATTCGGGGGCTGGCTGACAGATTATATGGCTCCTTCCGAGGTGATGGGGCTGATTCGATATGTGGATTCCATCAATCTGGAGCATGGGGCGACGACGGTAATTACCGACCCTACTACAGAGACTGTGCGCAGTATTGAGCAGCGCGGTTATGCTGCAGGCTTGAAGCTACTGCGCGCAGAGGTCAGGCATATGGGAACTGAGCAGAACCTTCAGATTCTGCAATCGATCTACGAATATCTGCAGGAACGGATCGATATGGTCTTCAAGGCCGAGGTGGAGGACATTCTCGCGGAGAAGAAGGAGTCTGGCTATCACGTGAGTGGGATCATGCTCAAGAATGGGGAGACCTATCAGGCTGAGCGGGTCATGATCGCACCTGGGCGGGACGGTTCCGTGTGGTTGGCAGAATTGCTGAAGAAACGCAAGATCAAGATGTACAACAATCAGGTGGATGTTGGGGTGAGAGTGGAGACATCGGATGTGGTGATGCAGGAGATCAATGAGCATCTGTATGAAGGGAAATTTATCTATAATACTTCAGTGGGGACTCGTGTACGTACCTTCTGCAGTAACCCATCCGGCCATGTCGTGGTCGAGAATCATAGTGGGATCATGGCGGCCAATGGACATTCCTACAAGGACCCTGCTCTGGGCTCAGTCAACACGAATTTTGCCTTGCTCGTATCGCATAGCTTCACTGAGCCATTCGATAAGCCTAATGAATATGCTCGTGAAATCTGCAAGCGTGCCAATGACTTGTCTGGTGGCGGTGTGATTGTGCAGAAGTACGGAGATATCATGAGAGGGCGGCGCTCCACTGCTAACCGAATTAAGGAGGGCTTCCTGGAGCCTACCCTGAAGGAGGCTGTGCCCGGTGATCTGGGATTGGTGTTGCCTTACAATACTATGCGCAGCCTGATTGAGATGATGGAGGCGCTGGATAAGGTAACGCCGGGCATCGCTTCTGAGCATACGTTATTTTATGGAGTGGAAGCCAAATTCTACTCGGCGCGGCCCAAGCTGGACTCCAATCTCCAGACGGAAATCATGGGGCTATACTGCGGAGGAGACGGTGCAGGCATTACCCGGGGACTAGCGCAGGCCGGAGCAGCGGGAGTAAGAATTGCCCGGGCAATGTTAGCTTGAAGCTACGTGAGGCTAAGCCAGTCTACATGAGGTAACGTGAAGCTACATGAAGCTACATGCAGTGACGTGAAGCTACATGAAGCGACGTAGAGTTACGTGATCTAAGTAAAGCTATAAAAAAGCTGGGTAAAGCTACGTGAATTTACGTAAGGTTACATGAAATGATATGAAGTTGTATGAAGCAACAAAAAGGAAACAAAAAGAAATATGTGACTACATGTAGTTACATGAAGTTACATGTAGCCCCGAGAAGCTGTAGAAGCTTAGCATGAACAGGCAAGAAAGGCTCCTTCTAATTTCTAAAAGGAGCCTTTTCCTTTTTTTATATCGTGGGAAGAACTTGGCCTGGAACTTGACTCATAGAAGGCGCCACGTATCATATATTGATCTGACGAGACTGAACTTGGGGTACGCTGACACTTCAGTTGGGCTATGTGCGAACCTCAAGTCGCTTGGCGACCAATGACATGCCATAATTAACGACAAAATATAGGAAGGCAGCGAATAGCAGGGCAGGTATTACAAATGACTGGTTCTGTGCTCCGGCAATCTGTGCACTATGCGTTAGCTCAGGTAGTGATATGATAACGGCCAGTGATGTATCCTTCATGAGCGAAATATATTGACTGACCATTGGCGGCACCATTCTTCGCAGACCCAGAGGCAGTACAATGTGCCATAATGTCTGCGTATAGCTGAGGCTGGAGGAACGGGCTGCTTCGATCTGTCCTTTATCCACCGAATTGAGACCACTACGCACAATCTCGGCGATCATGGCTGCCTCGAACACTGATAGACCTATGATGGCAGACCACTTCAGTGGAACGGAGAAACCGACCGCTGGCAGCACGAGGAACAGGAAGAAGATAATAAGCAAGAGTGGCAGATTGCGTATAATATCGATAAGAAACGCAGCGATCTGTGAGATGACTGGCAGCCGTGTATAGCGTAGTACTCCGAGCAATATGCCTAAGACTGTACTGATGAGTATCGAATATAGCGCGACCTCCAGCGTAAGCAGGAAGCCGTCCAGAATGAATCTGATGTTCGTCCATGTGAAAAATGTATCCATGTCGGGCTTCCCTCCTCAGGATGTTCTGGCCATTCGTCTCTCCAGGTAAAGTACGCCGAAACTGAGCGGCAGTGTAATAACCAGATAGAACATGGCTGTAAAAGCATACACGCTTACAGGCATGAAAATATCGGAGTTAATCTGATCGGACACGAGCATCAGGTCGGCACCCGCAACAATCGCAAGGACCGATGAGTTCTTGAACATATTGATGAACTGATTCCCGATGGCGGGCAGTGAGATCTTGATGGCCTGTGGCAGGATGATCGCAATCATCGTCTGGTTGTAGCTGAGACCTGAGGAGCGCCCGGCCTCCATTTGCCCGTTGGGTACGGTCTGGATCCCTGCCCGAATGGCTTCGGCAACGTAGGCGGAGGTATAGATGGTAAGACCGATTGTACCTGCCACGAATCCGTCGAAATTCACCCCGAAGGAGCCCAGGCCATAGTAGAACAAATACACAGTGATCAACAGTGGAATATTGCGGAAAAATTCGACGTAGGCTGTTCCGAACCAGTTCAGAGGCTTGATTGGTGCGATCCGGAGGACGGCGATCAGTGCTCCCAGAATGAAGCTGCCGACCAGTCCGATCAGACTGACCTGGAGGGTCGTCAGAAAACCGTCTATATATCGATCCCAGTTGTTAAATAGTACATTGATATCGAAATCAAGCATTAGCGTCATCACACCTCCATTGCATCAGAAGACATGGGAACAAGATGGTCCTCGGCTCACCATGAAAGAAAGGAGCACGCGGCTTGCGGCTCCTTCCGCCAATTTTGTAAGATAGCTGGGCTGTCACTGTTCGTGGTATAGCTAGTTCTTGTGCCTATCTATTCTCGTACCTATTCAGGCTTCGTGCCGAACCATTGCTCGTAGAGAGTGTCATATTCACCGCTGCTGTGCAGCTCGGTCAAGGTATCATTCACCGCTTGAAGCAAATCTGCATTCCCCTTCTTCACAGCGATGCCATAAGGCTCGTCAGTGAAATTGCCGCCTACCAGATGAAAGCTTGGGTCCTGCTGCTGCATCCCGAGCAGGATTGCATTATCCGTAGTCAGAGCATCGCCTTTGTTAGCCTTGAGCGCATTAAAGGCATCTTGATAGTTCTCGAACTCAAGCACAGTGGCATCAGGGGCTTTCTCCCGAATATTTTTGGTGGATGTAGAGCCCTTGACCGCCAGTACCTTCGTAGAGGCGTCCAGCGCATCAATTCCTGTAATCGGGCTGTCTGTCCGGACGAGAAGCGATTGTCCTGCCTCAAAGTATACTTCGCTGAAGTCGACCTGCTGCTTACGCTCTTCGGTAATGGTCATGGTAGCAACAATCATATCAATCTCGCCGTTCTGCAGCAGTGGAATACGCGTCTTGGAGGTAACCTCCTTGAATTCCACCTTGCTCTCGTCACCGAGGACATGCTTGGCAATGGCTTGGGCTACATCCACGTCGAAGCCTTCAATGTCTCCAGTGGCTGTATTCTTGAGGCCGAAGAGCTTGGTATCGTTCTTCACACCGACAATGAGCTTGCCGCGCTCCTTGATAGCTTCCAGTGCAGCAGTCTCTCCACCGCCTTCGGCACCATTATTGCTGGAGCTACCGCCGTTACCTCCCCCACAACCAGCAAGAATAAGGAATAAGGATACGAGCAATAACATGGAGACATTCCATTGAATTCTTTGTTTCATGCGAGATGATCCCCTTTCTCTACTTTGTATTAGGTTAATGATTGATCAAACGGCTGAGAAATGTGCGTGCACGCTCTTCTCTGGGCTCAGCGAAGAACTCTGCAGGTGTGCTGTCTTCCAGAATCTGTCCCTGATCCATGAATATGACGCGGTCTGCTACTTCACGGGCGAAGCCCATTTCATGCGTAACGATAACCATGGTCATGCCTTGATGGGCCAATGAGCGCATGACATCCAGCACCTCGCCGATTGTCTCGGGATCGAGAGCCGAGGTCGGCTCGTCGAATAGCATAATCTTCGGCTTCATGGCGAGACCGCGGGCTATAGCAACGCGCTGCTGTTGGCCGCCGGATAACTGCGCCGGGTAGCTCTGGGCTTTGTCCTCGATGCCAACACGCTTCAGGTAAGTCAGGGCTGTGGCGGAGGCCTCTGCCTTGGAGATGCCAAGCACCTTCATGGGAGCGAGAATGATATTCTCAACGACTCGCTTGTGCGGATAGAGATTGAAGTGCTGAAACACCATGCCGATGTCTCTGCGGAATTTGTTAATGTCCACACGTTTGTCATGAAGAGGAACTCCATTAACAATTAGTTGCCCCTCGGTGATTGCCTCCAGTCGGTTCATACATCGTAGCAGGGTGCTCTTGCCTGAGCCCGAAGGACCGATAATAACGACGACCTGACCTTCCTCAATCGTAAGATTAATGTCTTTGAGTACATGGAAATGACCATAGTGCTTATTGACATTGTGAAATTCAATCAGAACAAGCCCTCCTTCCTTAAACATGCTGTCTGATAGTTGCATACAAGCCCCTTATGTACTGAGATGCAAATCATCTTACAGCGCCCTAGTAACTTGACCGAATCAAAATGTGAGTGTAGAACCGCTTGGGTAACCAAAACAAAGTAAAAATAGAAAATAGTTAACTAATGATACAATGACAAAGGAATAATTACAATAATTTTCCGTCAATAAATATAACATGTTTATTTTTGATTTGGTAGATTTTTAGACAAAAACTCAGTTTTCGGAGAGATGTGAGTTATGTTTTATACAATATAATCTCGATTTATGTAAAATAATTATATTTATTTACAAATTAATCATAGGGAGTAGAATTGTTTGTTCGTAAACATGACATTATTGGGCTGGGGTAGTACAGAGCATATTGCATACGTGACAAATGCAGCTTCATGTTTTACATTAGGTATATGAGTTCGGGCTTCTGTGCATCCAAAATGTAAGATGAATTATGAATGAAATAAGAATGATTAAGAATGAATTAACTGAAGGAAGGTAATTGTGATGACCAAAGAAATCTCTCCGCTTGTAGCGGCCCTTGATATGCAGCCTCATCCTGAGGGCGGTTGGTACAAAGAAATGTGGAAGGCGAGCTTCCAGATTCCCAAGCCGGTGCTTCCGGATATCTATTCGGGACCGAGATTCGCAGCCTCGTCCACGTATTTTCTGCTGCATCCAGGTGAGTTCTCGGAGTGGCATGTTGTTCACTCTGATGAGCTGTGGCTCTACCATTCCGGTAGTCCCATTGAACTGAAGCTTGGGGGCAGCGGTGACACTCCGGGTGAGGAGACTGTTATTATTCTTGGGGCCGATGTGGCTGCTGGGCAATCCCCACAAGGACTAGTGCCTGGAAGTGTGTGGCAGACAGCTCGCCCGCTTGGTGATGAGCCTGTGCTCGTCACTTGTGTCGTAGCTCCTGGATTCCACTTTGATGACTTCAAACTGATCTCGCGTTAAGACTGTGCCGACGGTGCATATTCCATTGAGTTCAATCATTTAATCAGGAATTCGAAGGTGCGTTGTTGGAGGTACGTGGAGTATGTAGGAATGTGGGCATGATGAGTCAAATAAAAACGTCCTTCTCAGGCTGAGCGAGTGCTCGACAGGAAGGACGTTTTTTAGATGATAGACTTTAAAACTCTTCAACGGAGCTTGTCGAAAAGACGCTCTTCTTATATGACGGATTGCCTGAAGATCAGGCAGCGTTAGGCTCCTGCATAATGATTCGGTCCAGGATTAATGTCGAGTACGATTCTGCGGGGCTGAACGAGCGAGTATTGATGCTCACATGCCCATCGCTGTTCCTCATCGTAGCCTACAGTCTCGCCATCGGAGATCACATCTCCCTGGTTAAATAGATAGTGAGCAATATTCAGCAGGAAGCCAGCCATCTCGTTAGGCTCAAGGGAATGAAAGTGGCATTGTACGTCAGGAATCCCAAGAGCGGCTAAGCCACAGCTGTCCATGACCAGATCGGATCTGCCCTCGATTGGAGGTGGTGCCTGGTACATCCTAATGTTGAGCGCACCATATAACAGCTGGCCCTCCTCCAGCGCTGCAAGATAGGCTTGTGGCTCCACCAGCTTGTCGCTGCCTCTCCAGTACACAGCCTCGCATGGCAAAGTCTCCAGAAGCGCTTTCAGCACTCCGGTGAACAGCTCCAGTCTTTGCTGATGTGGCAAGGCTGAGGCTACCAGATCATGCAGGATCAATGAATAGGAGCTACGCTCCACAGCTTCTCTTGCATCAGGCCAGTGCCAGGCCTGCTGAATAGCAGTCGTATATGCAGAGGGATCATACGCTCTGCCCAGTGGTACGATAGCTGTCTGCGCTGGCAACGAGCCTCCTTCATATTCAACCATATAATTGAGATGGAAGAAATGCAGCAATGCCTCTGGATGCTCTTCATTGGGTTCCCACACAGCAAGCTTCTCCTCGCTCGTCTGTGTATTCCCATCCTTATCATTACCTTGACTAAGCGGGCCTGTGTATTCTTGGATTTTGGCGTAAAGCTTGTCCCTCTGAAGCACTGGTGGCTCCTTGAGCAGGAGCTCTACACTATATATTGAGGCAAAGCCGTATTCATTCTCGGCTACCGTATCCTCCATGTTGTCAGTCATTTGAGTCATCCTTCCTATATCTTATCTATGAATCGTACTAGGTACAGCTTATGTACGGCTGTAAAAATTACCTCGTGGTCTTGTCCTCGAATATCGGGGCAGCCAGGGTCTGCCCCGATGCCCCGAGCTTAATCACGATCACATCAAAAGTTAAAACTATCAATAATTTGTAACTATCAGAAATTAAAGTTATCCGGGTCCGGTCCGGTGCGCTTGTCCTCATTGAGTGCGTCGATCTGCGCCATATCCACTGGGGTCAGTTCAAAATCAAAGATGTCGGCGTTGGCCCGAATCCGCTCCTCGTGGACAGATTTTGGGATCGTAATTACTCCATGCTGAAGATCCCAACGGAGTATCACCTGTGCAGCTGATTTTCCGTACTTCGCTGCAATGTCCTTAAGTGTGCTGTTGTCCAGAAGGGCACCGCCACCAAGTGGAGACCAGGCCTCAAGCTGAATTCCTAGTTCCTTGCAGAAGCGTCGCAGCTCCACTTGTGTGAGCTGGGGGTGGAACTCTACCTGATTGACAGCCGGAACGATCTCGGAGGAGCTCATCAGGTCCTGCAGATGATGAATCTGGAAATTGCTTACGCCAATAGCGCGAATGCGACCTTCCTTATACAGCTTCTCCATGGCTCTCCATGTATCCTTGTACTTCCCTTTGACAGGCCAGTGGATCAAGTAGAGATCCAGCACCTCCAGGCCCAGACGTGTCATGCTGCCCTCAAAAGCTTCCAGTGTGGATTCATAGCCCTGATCCTTATTGAAGAGCTTGGTGGTAATGAACAGATCCTCCCGAGGGACGCCGGATTCGCGAATGCCTTGGCCGACCCCCTCTTCGTTGTTATAGCCTCTTGCCGTATCAATGCTACGGTAGCCAGATTGAATGGCGTATTTGACGGTGTCCACGACCTCTTGTCCATCCTCAACCTTCCAGACTCCCAGACCGAACCAAGGCATCTTGACGCCGTTATTCAGAGTGACTGTATCCTGCAAATGCTTCATTACTTTAATTCCTCCCTCGCTGTCATGGTACACCGGAGATCCCGGCCTTATATTCTTACCCTTATTTTAACGGATACAAGCTGCATATGGGCTAAAAATAACGCTGAAATTTGGGATTTTTCACGGACGATGATAATATGGTTCCAAAGGATGATTGCAGGCTTAATGATGGAGGATGAACATGGCAAAACCGAAACAGACGAAGAAAGCGGCTACCTGGTCGCTTGTCATTATGGGGGCGGGCTTCGCGGCTACGCTACCTTTTCAGCATATACCAGGTCTGCGTCTCTTGACAGGCGCATTCGAAGCAGGAATGGTTGGAGGGCTAGCGGACTGGTTCGCAGTCACGGCGTTGTTCCGACATCCGCTGGGCATTCCAATTCCCCATACGGCGCTATTACCGAAGAATCGTGCGAAGCTGACGGATGCACTTGTTAATACCGTTGAGAATAATCTTCTGAATAAAGAGAGCATTTCCTCCAAGATTCATGAGGCTCGTCTGGCTGAGCTGGTGGTAAATGCGCTGGAAAAAGGGCTGGAGAGCCCGCAGGCCTCCAAGGCGATTGATCATATTGCGAAGCGGCTGATTGAGCACATTCCGATCGAAGAGCTGGTTCCTATGCTCACTGCAGAAATTCGCCGCCAGGTCACCGTTATGGATACTAGGCCAATTCTGGAGCAATTGGCGAATGGAATCGTGGACAAGAGCTACGACTCCAAGGCGCTTGACTATGCCCTGGGGCAGGCTGAATCCTGGTTGATGAAGCCAGACAGCCAATATACGCTGGGCTCCATGGGGATGCAGGCCATTGCTGGCTTGCAGCTTAATGGGCTGATGCAGTTCGCTGTGAATGCATTCTTGGGCTATCTGAATGAGGAGCGTATGGGCGAGCTGATTCGTCATTTTCTGCTGGAGCGAATCGATGAACTGCGAATGCAATCCCACCCGCGCCGGGAGGCAGTCCTGAGAGCGATGAAGGAGCAGGTCCGAAGGCTCGCGACAGACGATGCGTTGCATGAAGGACTGAACGGCTGGAAGGCGGATTGGGCCGCTTCCTGGCAAGGTGAGGAGCTTGTTCATGCCAAGCTGGAGGAGCTGCGTATTCGATTGCTGGAAAGCATGGAGGATGGTGCATATGTAGAGCATCATATACTGCCTGTCGTTCGCCGCATGATTGATTATGTGCGTCAGGAGCCAGGGCTGCTGGATCGGCTGAATTCCCAGGCGGTAGACCTCGTCACGGGTCTGCTGGAAGCTAATCATGGGAAGATCGGCAAGCTGGTACGTGAGAACGTGGATAAGATGGATAATGACACCTTAATCGCGTTGATGGAGGATAAATTGGGCCAGGATATACAGTGGATTCGGATTAATGGCGCGCTGACGGGCTTTTTGATCGGGATTGTGTTAACGGGCGTCCGTATGATGCTTGAGTAAGACAAGTTGTAGGTGAGACAAAGTAAGTTGTGAGATAAATATGCTGAGTAAGGCATGTGAGTCGGATGAGATAAGTATGGCTATAAGTTCGTGTATGTGAAGAGATGCAGGGTGGTATGTAGGCGAAGATGCAATTTTTTATGAAAGCAATAGGTAAAAATAGGTAAAAAGAAAGCGGAAATAAATAATATAAGCTGCTGGTTAGGATCGGATGTGCGCATTCGTCCTTCGGTAGCTTTTTTGCGTTGTGCAGCGATAAGGTGTAGTTAATAATGGCGGTGGCATGTATGCAAGGAAGGGAGTATAAAAGTGAAAAAAATGTCTAAAAAAGGATGGGGTTGTAGTTCTAAAGACCCCTTTTCTTCTAAGTAACTAACATAAATATAGCATGATATCGATATATTCCATGAATACTATAAGTCTGGAGGTCCTAGTAGATGAGTCCAGAAGGCCCATATTTTGAAAAGAATACATAGCCATGACTAGGTAGAATTATTTAGAGAATATGTAGAGGGTTATAGAGAAAATACACAACATGATCACTGCACCTTTTGAGGTGAGCCAATTCGGATAATGTGATCCGTACAAGAAATAATATTTTGTCCATTTTCAGAATTATGAAGGAGTGAGTTGTTTTGTTAAGTAGATTACGGTGGAGTACGCTCCCGTTTTTTGTCAAAAATCTTGTGATTTCCTTCGGTAGTATTGTGCTTATCGGCGTTATATTGATTACATCAAGCTATCAGCTACAAAAAAGTATACTGGTGGAGCAGTTGTATGATCAGGCTGAAGTCATGACACTGAAATGGTCCAATGATCTGGATGTAAGCAAGGTCGTTGCGGCGATAGATGAAAAAAGCTATGCAGGTCCTGTGCAAAAGGAATTGAGGGATTATCTGGATTCGATTCATGAGTTCTATCCCAACATTGCGCAGGCCTATATTTTTGGTGTGGAGCTTGAGGATGGTGACCATACCTCCGTCATTGCGATTCCTACGAATCTGGTAGAGCCGTTTGAAAAGGATAAATTGCCGGCGGGTGCCATGTATCCTTTGCCTCAGGAGAATGTGGAGGCTCTTGAGCACATGATGGAGAATGATAAGCCTTCATTCAGTACCTTCTATACAGACGATTACGGAACCTGGACAACGATGATCTATCCGATCAAGAATGACCAAGGTCAGATGATCGCAGCACTTTTTTTCGATATTGATGCGAGTGCAGTGCCTAAGGGACTGAACAAGATGCTAACCTATGGCTCTATATTCCTGGTTGCCTTCCTGCTGCTGTGCATCGTATTGCAGTTCATTCTGCTGAAGAAGACGCTACGTCCGATTCGCAATCTGATGCAGGGTATCGAAGAAGTGAGCACAGGGAATCTGGATATCACCATTGAGACGGGTAGAGATGATCTGGGGGTCATTAACCAGAAATTCAATGAGATGATTGGGCGAATCAATGATACGATCTATAAGGTTCAGGTAACCGCAGGTCAGCTGTCCAGCTCCTCCCAAAGCCTAATGGAGATCTCGGCGACGAATAACAGCAGCATTCAACTGATTAGCGGCAATATTCGAGATATCTCGACGGGGCTTCATTCTCAGGATCAGGCGACGATCGAGAGTGCGCGATCCATGGCGGAGATGTCAACCGTAGTTCAGACGATTGCCAGCAGCTCGGCAGATGTGGCTGATGAGGCTCTAGGTATGGAGGAGCGTTCCCGCGCTGGTCATGAACGTATGAGTCAGGTCATTCAGCAGATGAGTCTGATCTCTGACGCCGTGCACAATACCTCAAGCTCGATCCGATCACTGGAGAACCGCTCCAATGAGATTAGCAGCATCGTTAATATGATTACGGAGATTGCCAATCAGACCAACCTGCTGGCGCTGAATGCCTCGATTGAAGCCGCGCGTGTAGGGGAAGAGGGCAGAGGCTTCGCTGTCGTAGCCGGGGAGGTTCGCAAGCTGGCTGAGCAATCCCAGGAATCAGCGCAGCAGATCCGCGGATTGATTGACGAGATTCAAGAGCACATTGGGAAATCGGCAGAGGCCATGCAGCAGGGATCAATTGAGGTCGACAAGGGCTTGAATGTAACTCAGGAGACAGGAGAATTCTTCGAGAATATCATGGCAGCCACGAACAAAGTCGCTAACCAGATACAAGATATCTCCAGCTCTACTGAAGAAATATCCGCAAGCACCCAGGAAATGACGGCGACTGCGGAGGAATTATCTATTAGTGTAAGTAAGGCTGCGAACAGCAGTAAGCAAATTCAGGAGTCTACGGCAGAGCAGGAAGCTTCCATGGCCATGATCGTGACGGCCTCCGATGAGCTTTCTACGGTATCGCAACAGCTACAGGAACTGATCTCCTTCTTCAAGGTAAGAGAGAGCTGAATCCCGAAAAAAACACCGCTTCTCTTTCGACTATGCGAGCACCTTGTGTGCGCTTGTCGAAAGAAGCGGTGTTTTTTTAGATGATAGAATTTATAAGTTTTCAGCGGAGCTGAACCATTCGATCATCGCAAGAAAAGCCTCAACTAAACGCGGTCTGTCTTCGGTGAGGATACGACGATGAACGTTTTTCTTTAGATGATCGAATATATAAGTTTTCAGCGGAGCTGAACCATTCAATCATCGCAAGAAAAACTTCAACTAAACGCGGTCTGTCTTCGGTGAAGATACGACGATGAACGTTTTTCTTATTGTCTTACTTGAATTATCGGCGTTGACGATTACGGATCGCCAGCGTCAGAGCTGCCAGTGAAATGATAAGACCAGCAATACTGATTACAGTCGTACTCGTGTTCATCGGAGAAGCAGCAGACTCCGTGCCAGATGCTGTCTGGTTGGTGCTAGTATCCGTCTGCGCTGGAGTGCCAGCCTGTCCCTCGCTCGCACTGCCTGTCGATGAATTATTATCTGTAGCTGCTGTATTATTTGATGCCTCTCTACTGTCTGTTGATCCTGTTGTATCCCCGCTCAGATCCCCTTCAGAATGATGGCCGTCAGCATTATTGTGGGAATGTCCCGTATCAGCCACTGCAGTCTCATCAGTAGTGACCTTGGTGATGGAATGAGGACGCTGGGAGCCTTCCCCACCAGTCCATTCAACGATGCTTCCATCAGCATAGTATTGGAAGGCATTCCAGGTAACATCTGCATCTCCTGAAGGATTAACTGCCACGAAGCTGAAGCGCTGATACTGACCAGCTTCAATACCATCTCCTTGAGCTGTCCAGGTCACAGTATCGACCTTTCCCGCCGCATTGCGATCAATGGCGACAGTCCAGCCAGGCACCGGCTCATATTGCTTGAAATCTACATTGTCAGGAACCTTCAATGCGACTTTATTGGTGGGAATCTCCTTCTCTACAGGGACCTTCATCGTATAGGTCTCCCATGCACCTGGCTTGGATACCGCAGGAGCTACAGTGACATGAGCACTGGCTATGCCAGCGAACAGAAGCATCGCTGTAGTTGCAGTAGTGAGCGTTGTTATGAGCTTGGTGAATGGACGGGAATGCTTCTCGGATCGTGTGAACATATTGAATACCTCTCTTTATTGGTAGAATGGGTACATTTGTCATTCGTTGCAGACAAAATCAAGCAATGGGCGTTGTAAAGCTTCAATAATAGTCTCAAGGGGCGAATCACGCTCGCTCGCCTGACTACTCGGCAGATACGGCAACTGTGAACTCCGCATCAATAGAATCCAGGGACGCCGTCAAGGCGTGCACCTGAATGGTCCAATTCCCGGCAACAGGCAGAATTTCTGTAGCTGTGAACGGTTGTTCTGTCTGGGCAGGTATTATTATCTCCTGCGCTGTGCGATCAGCCTGCTCCGGTATAAGGGTAAGCGTCACCTGTTGTATGCCTTCGACAGGCACATTCGCCTGATCCGTGAACGTTACCCCGAAGGTGCTACTACCAACCCGCGTCGGTTGGACAGTCAATGTGACCCGATGATTGGCTTCATCCGTCTGGGTGGCCTGGAAGGGAGCGCTGGCTACCGGAGATGGAGTTGTAGATGGAGCCGGTGTAGGTGACAAATGAGTCAACAGAGCTGCGAGTAGCAGGACAGCTATCCCGGCCCCCAGCTCCCAGCGAATGCTTTTGCCTACTGGAGGGGCTTCCTGTGGTTTGCGCACCTTGCGGAACTGGATGCCTGCGAGCCCGAGCATAATTAGCATCAGGAGGGCTTTGCCAAGCAGAGCCCAACCATAACCAGTCGATACGAGCGCCTCCAGGGATGGTAGGTATTGAAATGAGGTGTAGACCCCAGTCCCGAGCAGTAGCGCTGTCGCTGCAATCCCCCAGCCGCCGAAGCTTCGCAGCATGTCACCCATGAGGAGCCTGTGCTCACGAGGGTCCATGGAACGCCGCTGTACGCTCATACAGATCAGCATGACACTAAGCGATCCAATCCAGAAGGCTGCTGCAGCAAAGTGTACCCAATCAGCCAGAATGGCTGCTACAGGCAACGAAGCTGCTGCTGCATGCCCGACAGAGGCCTTGGCCAGCATGATAGCCAGAGTCAGGAACACAGTCAGGTGTGCATATCGACGCTGCTTGGCAATGGGTTGTTCACGGTCATGTGCATAGATCATAGTGACACTGATGATTAGCAGCAGAATAACTTGAACGAACCATAGCTGTCCTGCATGGGTGAAGCGCAGTGCCTCTCCTATTAGCTGTCCGTTGAATCCTTGAGCAATAGGCACAGCAGCATCCCAGGATACCTGGAGTGGAAGCGCCAGAATTACGGCAACAGCAAGGGATGCATATCCGCTCCATAGCAAAGCAGGGAGATAGGGAATGCTCAATGCTCGTAGCCTGTTTCTTGCTGCTCCTTTATCTATGCTGCTGTTCTTGCCAGTGTCTGTCGTGCCCCAGCCCTGCTGTAGTACATACAGTCGAAATACAAGTCCTCCAAAGAGCAGCGAAATACCCAGGTACATCAGCCAGCGAATCAGAACGAGGTCGATACGAGTCTGTTCAGTCTCCCCAGAGCTGCTCGGCGTTGTAGGAATGGGGAGCTCCCCGGTCTGACCAGCCAGAGCAACCTGAAAAGGAATGATCCCCTCAATCCGGTGTCCATCCGCAGAGATTGCCCGCCACTGGATGGTGTATACCCCGGAAGGCAAATCCGCCTTCAGATCTCCTTCCATAATGTTTGGATTAGTTGGCAACAGTCTGGCCTCACCTGTATCTACACGCTGTCCATCCTGATTGGTCACCTGTATGGACATGAACGCAGTCTGTAGCGGTTCATTGAAGGTAAGCTCGACTCGTTCAGGTGCCTTCTCAAGTACGGCATTGGCCTCCGGAGAGGATTGGATCAGTGAGGCATGGCCCCAAGCGATCCCAGGTAACCCCAATAGGCCTAACATGCAGAGGACGGTAATCAGGATGGTCACCGCCCGACGGTGTATCATCAGCATGAGTCATGTGACCTCCCTTAATAGATTCTTGTTCCAAGCTAGTATACGGAAGTTCATTATAGAGCCTTGCGAGCAAGTGCGAACATCACCATATAGGGCTATAAAACCGTATATTTCACGATTAAATTTGACGATTATATGAAAATTCAGCAAAAAAGACGCACTACGATAACAGCAGATCTACTTTTGCACATTCTGTGCATGCCGTCTTGGCCTAATGTCTGCGTGTATAGTATGCGTCTTTAGTATCCATCTTTAGTATGGTTGGTTCAGAAACATCACCGGGAGGTTCCGGGGTCGCGTTCCACCAGACCCTGCTCGATGGCATAGCGTGTAAGCTGCACTCGATTCTCCAGCTGCAGCTTGTGGAGGATGTTCTTGAGATGATTCTTCACGGTCTGCTCCGAGATGAAGAGCCCTTCACCGATCTCGCGATTGGTCTTGCCTGAGGCGACCCAATTAAGAATCTCGCGCTCACGCGCAGTCAGGCCATGTGCTGCCTCGTTCCCCTTCGGTGAGGTAGGGAATTCCTGCAGTATCCGGTATGCCAGCTCTCGGCTGAGCGGTGCATCCTCCCTTACGATGGCTTGCAGGTACTCCAGCCAAGTGGAGGGGGACAGGTTCTTCAACAAATACCCTTGGGCTCCCCGCTTCAATGCTTCGAACAGATGTGTCACATCGTCCGATACGGTAATAATCACAATCTTGACATAAGGGAAGCGCATCTTGATCAAGCCCGTAGCTTCCAGTCCGTTCATGTCGGGCATGCGTATGTCCATTAATAGCACATCAGGCATCAGCTCCTCGGTCAACGCCAATGCTTCGGCTCCACTGGAGGCCTCGGCAATAATCTCGAAGGAGCCGTCTTCAGACAGAATGTCCCGCACGGCTTCACGTGCATGTGCAGAATCATCGGCGATCATAATGCGGACAGGTAAATTCATGCCGGCACCTCCTTGCTGATTTCAAGTGTTGTCTGTTCGTTCAATCGGACGAATCGGAACGTCCAGCCGAGTCTCTCGCTGCGTTCTCTGGTAATCTGCAGTCCATAGTGGTCCTTACGTTCCAGGGGATGATCGTCGAATCCTACGCCATTATCGGTAATAATGACTCTCCAGCCCTGCCCCGGGGGCAGACGCTCTCCCTTCACGTTCACCTCTGTAGCCTGAGCATGCTTACGGACGTTCAGTAGCCCCTCTCTTATGCAAGCAAGCAGTTCAATCTGCTCCAGGGCCGATAGCTGCTTGTCCTGAATGTCCCAGTCCAGCCCAGCCTGCGGATAGACATCCCTCGTAATGTCTTCTACACGCTGCAGCAATGCAGAGTATTCCGCTGACGAATGGGGAGGCTCGACCTCTCTCAGATTGGAGATGGCTTGGCGGACATAGCGATCCATTTCATGCAGAATCTTGCGAATACCGCTCCAGAATTGCGGCGAGGCTGCGGCTTCTGCTGAGCGCTCCGCCTTATCCACCTTGACTGATAATAGGAAAAGGGACTGGGCAATGCCATCATGCAGCTCTCTTGCAAGGAGCTCTCTGGACTCCAACTGATCCTTTGCAGCCCGTTCGCGTTCCAGCTCCGCTCTGGCCGTCTCCATCATTCGGAACAACCTGTTCAGCAGCGTGATACTGACGAGGAGTAGAATGACGGGGGTCAGCCAATTGCCTAGCTCCATAGAGATGTAGGGCATCAGGAATTGGTGCCGTACATACTCCCATAATCCGACGGTGACAGCGGGAATGAACAGAATCATCCGCTTGATAACTTTGTAGGTCATGTACTCTCCTTATACTGTCGAATTCAGGCCTTATACCTGATCCGATGCAGGGCGTATGCTTGTGATGTATTCGATGAAGACCTCCGTAAGGACCGGGTCAAATTGGGTGCCTGAGCATCTTCGTAGTTCGTCTATGCCTTCATCAAAGGTCTTCGTTCGCTGGTAGGGCCTCTCTGTCGTCATGGCATCAAAGGAATCAATGATGGTCAGCATCCTGCATAGCCAGGGGATCTCTTCGCCAGCGAAGCCATAGGGATATCCGCCGCCGTCATAACGCTCATGATGCAGCTCGATGAAGGGGATCAGCTCTGCGAAGCGACCATTCGCCTCTACTATTCGTCTACCCCAGGTCACATGTGCCTTCACCATATTCCATTCCTCGCAGGTCAGCGGCTCCTTCTTGTTCAGAATCGACCACGGTATCTCCAGCTTGCCGATGTCATGGATCAAGGCTCCCAGCACGAAGCGGGATCTCTCCTCAGGACTGAGGTTCAGTACCTTGCTGATATCATTGGCATATTTGAACACCCGCTTGGAGTGCTTGAAGGTGTCGATGTCCTTGTACAGGAACAGCTTGAGCTGCTGCTCGATATCGTTAATATCCTGCTTCAGATCAATGGCTCGCTCCAGATTGTCGAGGCTGCCAGAGATGTGAACGGTATTTTTCCCTTGCCTTTTGGCATAATATAGTGCCTTGTCAGCTCGCTCTACCAACTGTGCTTTATCATAAATGTCTATCCGGTATTCGGCAATCCCTGCCGAGAAGGACAGGCAGCCATGAGGGAATATTTCGACACCTTCGAATAGAGAGTCATTCAGTCGCTTGCGTAGACGATTGACGAAGAGGGCCGCTTCATCAGCATGGTATCCAGGGAGCAGTAGGGAGAACTCCTCCCCGCCATAACGGTAGGCCGTAATATCGGTCTCTTCCGTCTCTTTGATTAACAGAGCGCCTACAAATCCAAGCAACTGATCTCCCTTCAGATGGCCAAAATGATCGTTATAGGCCTTGAAGTCATCGATGTCAATCAGCGCCAGGGATAAGGGAGTACTGTTCCCCCTCGCCGTCTTCACATTACAATTCAACACATTCTCGAACTGACTATGATTGAATAATCCTGTTCGCTGGTCTACATTCGCCTTCTGCTCGACATCACGGAACATATGGAACAGAAGCTTGAAGGCATGGGAGAGCAGACTGCTTAGCGCCAAAAAGATAGCCAGTCCCAAGAAGCCATTATGATACAACAGAGCCGTCAGCACGAGCGATAGCAACAGAGTGCATACATACACAAGCAAGGATTCTGCAAAGAATGCTTTGCGAAGCTCGCTAAGTGATTCCTTGTAGGCAATATAGAAGTACAATCCCAGAGTGAGTGTATTGAGGACAAAATAGCTGACCATTGCCAAAAGATAGGCTGCCAGCTGAGAGCTGTCCAGCGGACCTGCCTGCCCTCCGCTAGCCGCAAATACTAGCGCAGCCACAAACATGGACATGGAGTAGATGGAGAAATTGACAGCGTGCTTCCACCAGGTCAGGGATTGCTCACGCACAGCCGCAATGATACTGCTCAGCAGCAGAATGAAGATAGCCATCTCCAGGCTGTATACGAAAAGGCAGGCCAGATATACCGAGGTGTCCATGGATTGCTTATTGCTCGCTGGGGGAATCTGGAACGTGAAGTGCTCCAGCACCATCACGGCTCCCAGCAGTGCATACACAACAATCCATTGCTCCAGAGAATAATGGAGAAAGGACAGATGATTCGCATACGCAAAGACGCTCGCACCGAGCAAGCAAATGCTGAGAATATAAATCCGGATTGGTGTGACGTGCGGAAGCAACAGATTAAATAACCTCATTTTGATTCTCCTTGCCATGGTTATGTATCAGCAATTGCATCAGAAAATAAAAAAAACAGGCTGGTAACCAGCCTGTGTCCAATCTGTCAGGGACAAGCCTGGTTGCTAGCCTCCGATCTTGTACCCGGAAGTCAAGGCAATGACAGCAGATACAATAATGATGGTATTGATAATGACGCGAGAGTATTTGAGTGACTTCATAATAGGATAACCTCCTCTCTTGAAGTATAGGGTCAGCAAGATTATTGCTAGTGTTGGCCATCTTGCCATGGATATCAGGCGTGATGCGGATTAGTGCTACTGTATTCCTTCTTCCTGGGCACCATCAAATGCTGAATCAAGAAGAAGATGCCCAGATTCATGATGACATCTCCGATGCTAATGACCTGTGTTCGTGGATAAGGGCTGGAAAGTGGGATAATATCCCCGAGAAATGATAATCGGGTGGAGGTGTCCATCATGACATGCTTGGATATGACTTCACCGGATGACAGCAGCTCCATGTAATATGGGCCCAGGACTGTCGAGGCGGTCAGGGACACTGGCATCCGCCCACCATTGACTACCATGGCCAGGAAGTTAAGCAGCACGCCTATCAGAATGAGTGTAAATCCCGGATGATGTCGGTTGAGCCACAGAAAGATCATTCCTGTGACATATACCGCCATGAACAGCATGCCGTTCACAGAGGCGAGAAATGCGATTTTGCCTTGCAGGTAGAAAATAACCAGCTGCACGAGCAGTAGCAGAGGGAAGATCCAGCCGGCCTTCAATCGCAGCTGACCCAGTCGGCGGAGCCCTTCAAGCTGCCATCCTCCTCTGAATAAGCCGACAACAATGCCAATAATAATTCCGTCATAGACCATGGCAGCTCTCCAGTTTCATAAAATTAGCATTTTGCATAATTCGATTAGTACCGCTATAAGGTGCAATAGATAGACGAACAGAAGCATTTCGATCTATATATTGTGGATTGAATATCGCTTGATAGGTTTATGCAAAATGCTCAAAATAGATGTAATAGAAATATTCGACATATATATGGAAAATCCTTCTATATTTTTTCGAGGACTAAGCAATTTATTTTAAAAATAAAATCAGGATTATTGACCACCATAATTAATAGTTGTCTTCGGTATATTGGAAGCTAAAATGACAGAACATCTCAACATATCTCAGTAAACGCCTCAATATATCTCAATAAATGGGGGAGGGGCGCGAAAGTGGAGAAATATCTAGCGTGAAAATCCTGAAATTGATGATATTCAATGAAGGAGAACAGGGATTTACTTCTTTCGAGGTAGATGTTATTTTTGTGCCTATGACTGGCGTTCAATCATCCCGGGAATCGGAGCAGGAATTGATGATATTCCGTTTGCCATGTTAGGATTATGAGGGGTCGAACCTTATGATGCGGGTACCGTTTCAGCCCATACGTTGTTATCGAGAGAGTATTCGATATTCAAGGGGAGTCCTGATTCTTAACCGAACTTAAAGTCATGGCCGAATGCATAAGGAGAGGTGTGGCATGAGTACAGACGCAATTGTTACACATGACTTACTCCGTATAAGTCGTTGATATCCATTCAACTTATACGGAGTAACATGAGAATAGATGGATATGTACCGACTTTTTATAAAGAAGTAATGGGTTATAAAAAGGAGGAACTTTTACATGTCGATGATTCAAGTACAGAACCTGACGTTTTCTTATCCAAGCAGCTTTGACAATATTTTTGAAGATGTCAGCTTTCAGATCGATACCGATTGGAAGCTTGGATTTATTGGTCGAAACGGACGAGGCAAGACAACCTTTTTCAATCTACTATTGGGGAAATATGATTACAGCGGAAAGATTATATCTTCCGTCGAATTTAATTATTTTCCATATCCAGTTTCAGATAAAAGCAGATTCACATATGAAATATTAGAGGAGATCTGTCCTCGGGCTGAAGATTGGGAATTTCTTCGAGAATTATCTTATCTAGATATGAACACCGAAGCGATGTACCGGCCCTTTGAGACATTATCGAACGGGGAACAAACAAAGGTGTTGCTTGCTGCACTTTTTTTGAATGAAGGACAATTTTTATTAATTGATGAGCCGACGAATCACCTGGATACTCATGCGCGAAAGTTGGTCGCCAATTATTTGAAAAGGAAAAAAGGGTTTATCTTAATTTCGCATGATAGAAATTTTTTGGATGGCTGTGTGGATCACATCTTGTCCATAAACAGAGCCAATATAGAAGTTCAAAGTGGTAATTATTCTTCTTGGAAGCTGAATTTTGATAGACAGCAGGAGCATGAGGAAGTTGCCAATGAACGTTTGCAAAAAGACATTGGAAGGCTGCAGCAATCTTCAAAGCGATCAGCCAATTGGTCTAATCAAGTAGAAGCCTCCAAAAATGGCACAACCAATTCTGGCTCTAAATTGGACAAGGGGTATGTAGGACATAAAGCTGCAAAAATGATGAAACGTGCGAAGAGCCTGGAATCAAGACAACAGAAGGCTATTGAAGAAAAGTCAAGGTTGCTAAAAAATGTGGAAAAATCAGAGTCATTGCAGGTAGAACCATTGGAATACAAATCCAAAGAACTAATTCAGTTAGTGGATGTAGCTGTGATGTATGATGGTGCATTAGTGAATACGCCAATCAGTTTTTCTGTGGAACAAGGAGATCGAGTTGTGCTTGATGGGAGGAATGGCAGTGGAAAAAGTAGTATTTTAAAACTGATTCTAGGGCAACCGCTTAAGCATACAGGTGCTTTGAGTGTGGGTTCAGGCCTTGTCATTTCTTATGTACAACAAGACACCTCTCATTTAAAGGGAAAGCTATCTGACTTTATTGAAGAAAATCAGATTGATGAGCAGTTGTTCAAAGCTATTCTGCGAAAAATGGATTTTGACCGAATCCAATTTGAGAAGGATATATCCTACTATTCTGGTGGACAAAAGAAAAAGCTGCTTATTGCTAAAAGCTTATGTGAAAAAGCACATTTATATATTTGGGATGAGCCGCTAAATTTTATTGATGTGTATTCACGTATGCAAATTGAAGAGCTAATTAATAACTTTATGCCGACAATGGTTTTTGTTGAGCATGATCAAGCATTCCAAGAGCACATTGCTACGAAAACGGTAGCCCTCTAAGATAGAGGATTAACGGAGCTTCCAAAACAGGATGTTTAACTTTCTAAGCTAACTTATCAGCCCTTTCGCCTCCCTGTGGGAGGCTGGAAGGGCTGAGTTGAGGTGTGGATTCTAGCTGAAGAAGCGAGGCAATGATAACGGGTTGCTCGCTTCTTTTGGCAGATAATATAGAGTGCTGATGAAAATATGATAACTATATCAGGAATGTGTAGTACAGGAGGATTATAGGTATGAAATTTGCTTCAAATACTGTATCTGAGGCTGGAGAGCTGCTGCGGGGACGTGTGTTATGGATTGCCTTTGTGCTCGGGGCGCTCAGCGCCTTCGCACCATTATCCATTGATATGTATCTGCCCTCATTGCCCATACTGGCACAGGATCTGCAGACGACAGCCTCGCTGGCACAATTAAGCCTAACGGCTTGTCTGCTGGGGCTTGCAATCGGCCAGCTCATTGCTGGACCACTTAGTGATGTGCGAGGCCGCCGGGGCCCATTAATCGTGTCTCTGGTGCTCTATGCTGTTGCCTCACTGTTGTGTGTATTTGCGCCTAACATCGGAATTTTACTGGTGCTGCGGTTCATTCAAGGTATTACTGGTTCAGCGGGGATTGTCATCTCGCGTGCCGTTGCTCGCGATCTGTATTCAGGGCCAGCATTGACTCGATTCTTCTCGCTGCTCATGCTCGTGAACGGGCTGGCTCCTATTGCTGCCCCGGTCCTGGGCGGGCTCCTGCTTAAATTCATGCCTTGGCGTGGAGTGTTCATGGTGCTGTGTATCATTGGAGTAGTCATGCTGATTGCGGTTGTGCTGGGACTACCTGAGACGTTGGCGAAGGACAAGCGTTCTACTGGAGGGCTGAAGCAGACGCTGTCGACCTTTGGAGCGTTGGCAGCGAACCCTATGTTCATGGGATTGGCCTTATCTCAGGGTCTCATTACAGGCTCCATGTTCGCATACATTGCCGGTTCTCCGTTTGTGTTACAGGATATCTTTGGTGTGACACCACAGGGCTTCAGTCTGTTCTTTGCCGTGAATGGAGTTGGTATTGTCATTTTTGCGCAGGTAGCTGGTCGCCTTGCAGGACGCGTGGGTGAAGGTCTGTTGTTGCGAATTGGTCTGGCCATTGCGGCTGTTGCAGGTGTAGCGCTACTCTTGGTGTCTTTACTGGATGGCGGGCTGGTATCCATCGTCATTCCATTATTCTTCGTAGTGGCCTCCGTGGGTATTGTGTCCACGATGACGACATCCCTTGCGATGCAGAGTCAGGGAGCGAATGCTGGCAGTGCATCGGCATTGCTCGGTCTCCTGCCGCTCCTCATCGGCTCTATCACGTCCCCTCTAGTGGGATTGGGAAGTGGAACGACGCCAATTCCGATGGCGCTGGTCATCGCGATTGGAGAGCTGGCAGCACTCGCCTGTTATTTCTTGTTTGTGCAGCGTCATATGAAGAGTGCAGCTTAACAATATAGACTCACTTGACATACCCCCTGGGGGTATATTAGAATGAACCTAAACTGATTGACAGGAAGGGGTGGGCCATATGAGTGCAGAAGAACAGAATCAGACAACGGAGTCGGCAGCTCCGGCTTGTGCCCCCGAGGGTCATGCTTGCGGGCATGTCTCAGCCTCTGCCGAGGGCGTACGGCGCAGCCATCATCCCGTCGAGCTGAAGAACAGCATGATCTCTCGACTCAACCGCGTTGAAGGCCAGATTCGAGGCATCAAGGGACTGATCGAGAAGGATACGTACTGTGACGATGTGCTGAATCAGATTGCAGCTGCACAATCTGCGCTGAATGCGGTTGGCAAGCTACTGCTGGAGGGGCATATGAAGAGCTGTGTAATTGAGCGTATTCAGGCCGGTGAGGATGAAGTGATTGACGAGCTGCTGGTTACTGTCAAGAAGCTGATGAAATAATATACTTTGGGCAGGAGGAATGGAAGATGTCTCAAGTTACTTTAAATGTAGAAGGTATGTCTTGCAATCATTGTGTGCAGGCTGTGGAGCGTGCAGTGAAGGAAGCTGGTGCGGAGGCCAAGGTGAATCTGGAGGCGAAGACTGTATTGGTGGATTTCGACGAAAGCAAGATCTCGATTGGTGAGATCAAGCATGCTATTGAGGATCAAGGCTACGATATTGTCTAATCAGAGTGGATAGCAGCATGATAAGGCAATAAGCCGATGACAGGCTCAACTGCTGACAAGATCAACTGCTGAAGTATTGTGCCAGATGAGATCGGAGATTGTTGGTCTGATCTCCATGTGCAGAGGCTAATTAGGGCATGCACAGGCAAGGATACAGGTACAAGCACAGGATATAACTTGAGAAGAGGCTTTCTAGGGCAAGAGCAAGAGAAGGCTTCTTCTTGAGCTGTGTACCCTGGAGGGGTAGCGTTTGATCGAGGGATGTTGCTAGTAAATAACCGCGGTTAGACAGCACGGAGCATGTCATTGATTGACTGTGTTGACTCCTGATGCAGTAGGATGAGAGTTGGAGTTCAATTTAAATATTACATCGGAATACGTCGAAAGACGTTTTTATTTTTCAAATAAATATACCCCTATAGGGTATGTGTGTGGAGGTGCTCACAAATGGAACGAGATACCGCCCAGTCTGAAGCGCATACGACGCTACATGTCACTGGGATGACCTGTGCGGCTTGTGCCACAAGGATTGAGAAGGGCCTGAACCGTATGGAAGGGGTCAGCAATGCACGTGTGAATCTGGCCACCGAGCAGGTGGCCATTGATTATGTAGCGGGACAGACAGGGATTGGCGAACTGCGCGGCAAGATCGAAGCATTGGGATATGGAACTGTGACTGAGCAGGCGGATTTTAATATTACGGGAATGACCTGCGCAGCTTGTGCTACACGGATTGAAAAGGGGTTGTCACGCTTACCTGGAGTAGAGACGGTGAATGTGAATCTTGCGCTTGAAACGGCACATGTCGAGTATACAGCAGGTGTCCTGGACCGCACGGGCATCGTAGACAAGGTGCAGCAGCTAGGTTATGGAGCTATCCCGCAAGGAGAAGGGCCTGATCTGTTCGAGCAGCGGCAGCGGGAGACGTCACGCAAGCTATGGAAATGGGTCATCTCCGCCGTACTATCGTTGCCCTTGCTGTGGGCCATGGTTGGCCACTTCAGCTTCACCTCATGGATGTATGTTCCCGAGCTGTTCATGAATCCATGGTTCCAGCTGATTCTGGCGACACCTGTCCAGTTCATCATAGGCTGGCAATTCTACGTCGGAGCCTACAAGGCTTTGCGCAGTGGCAGTGCCAATATGGATGTGCTAGTGGCTCTAGGGACCTCAGCGGCGTACTTCTATAGTCTCTACCTTACCTGGCAATCCATAGGCCATGCTCATGGACAGGTGGAAATGTATTATGAGACGAGCGCTGTGTTGATCACGTTGATATTGGTGGGTAAATGGTTCGAGGCCGTCGCCAAGGGACGATCCTCGAGTGCTATTCGCAGCCTGATGAACCTACAGCCACCTCAGGCACGTGTACTGCGCGACGGTGAGGAGCTTGAGCTTCCGGTGGAGCAGATTGTCCCCGGAGACTTGCTGCTCGTTAGACCGGGTGAGAAGATCCCACTTGATGGCACTGTAGAGGAAGGACGCTCTGCTGTGGATGAATCCATGCTCAGCGGTGAGAGTATCCCAGTCGATAAGCAGGCAGGCGATCCGGTAACGGGAGCTACGGTCAACAAGAACGGCTCACTGAAGGTGAGGGTGACCCGCACCGGGCAGGATACGGCCCTGGCACAGATCATTAAGGTGGTAGAGCAAGCGCAGAGCTCCAAAGCACCGATTCAGCGTATTGCCGATGTCATTTCTGGCATTTTCGTGCCGATTGTTGTAGGCATAGCAGTGGTGACATTTGTTGTGTGGTACCTGCTGGTAGCCCCCGGTGATCTATCCGGTGCACTGGAGAAGGCCATCGCCGTGCTGGTCATCGCTTGTCCTTGTGCACTTGGGCTCGCAACACCTACCTCCATCATGGCAGGCTCCGGAAGAGCTGCGGAATACGGCATCCTGTTCAAGGGTGGGGAGCATCTGGAATCGGCTTATCATACAGATGTCGTTGTCTTCGACAAGACGGGGACGATTACACACGGAAAACCTGAGCTAACGGATACCATTGCTGCGAATGAGCCGGATTCCGAAGAGTGGTTGAGTCTACTCGCTGCTGCCGAGAAGCATTCTGAGCATCCGCTGGCCGAGGCGATTGTGGCCGGGATTGTGGGGCGGGGTATTCAGATTCCCGAGGCAGAGGATTTCGAAGGCATTCCTGGCTACGGAGTCAGAGCTGTCGTGGAAGGACGTGTCGTTTATGCTGGTACTCGTAAGCTGATGCAACGGGAGAATGTGTCCATTCCGAGCGACGCAGCCGACCAGATGAAGGAATTCGAGCGTGCAGGCAAGACAGCCATGCTGGTAGCGATTGACGGTGGCTATGCCGGTCAGGTAGCGGTAGCGGATACGATCAAGAGCACGTCGGCGGAAGCCGTGAAGCGCCTGCAGGCTATGGGCAAAGAAGTTATTATGATTACCGGAGATAATGAGCTGACTGCACGAGCCGTAGCTGCACAAGCAGGTATATCCAACGTATTGGCAGAGGTATTACCTGAGGAGAAAGCAGCGGAGGTAGCCAAGCTGCGTGAGCAAGGACGTCGCGTAGCCATGGTAGGTGATGGAATCAATGATGCGCCTGCATTAGCCACGGCGGACATTGGTATTGCCATGGGGACAGGAACAGATGTGGCGATGGAGGCTGCGGATATCACGCTGATGCAAGGCAATCTGAACAGTGTGCCCGACGCGATGGACATGAGTAGGCGTACCATGCGTAATATCAAGCAAAATCTGTTCTGGGCGCTGGCCTACAATGTCATAGGCATTCCGATTGCAGCGCTTGGCTTCCTCGCTCCATGGCTGGCTGGGGCTGCGATGGCCTTCAGCTCAGTCTCCGTTGTCCTCAATGCTCTGCGACTGCAACGGGTGAAGCTCTGAGTTGTAGACGGACATCACGCTTGGAGTGGATCTACAGTGCAGCGGATTTACATTCACTTTTGATTTGGCCCGAGTCACTAGGTATTTCGCGTATTTCCTGCTATAGCTATAAACAAATAGCAAGCCCGTAACAGCCCGTAATTGGGTTTTACGGGCTATTTGTTATGTAATATTGAATATTTCGAAAGTAACATATCATTTTCTGAAAATGATTGACATGTTCCGCCTAAAATCTTATATTTTAAATAAAAAATGAAACAAACGTTTGTTTGAATACGGAGGATGAGCCATGCTAAATGCTGTTAAGGCATATATGAAAAAACCACAAACCATGATTGGCATCATTACAGCGATCATGTTTCAGATCATTTTTAGTGTGATCTGGATGACTGCCTATCAAGGTGTTAATGATCGAGCAGATCAATTGCAAGTGGCCCTCGTGGTCGAGGATGAATCCGCACAAGCTCAGGAGATTGCAGCGCAGTTGAGTAGTAGCCTGCCTTTTCAGGTGAAGGAAGGCATGACACTGGAGGATGCTCAGGCACGTCTGGATGCACGTGAGGTACAGATGGTCATTGATATTCCACAGGGTTTTACTTCGCAATTGTCCACGCCGGGCGGCCAGGCCGTTATCGGATACACGATTAATGAAGCCAATCCGGTTACCGTGAAGAGCATTATGAGCAACGCGGCGGCTTCCATCACAGCTACTGTGAACTCCCAAGCCTCTACGGGCAGTGTGATGGCTCAATTGGTCGAATCAGGTGCATCGCCGGATCAAGCCCGGCAGGTAGCTCAGGCGTCTGTTCATAAGGTTGACTCGCAGCTTAGCTCCATCCACCCGGTGCAGGGAATGAACAATCAGATGGTACCCATGATGCTTGTCCTTGCTTCCTATGTAGGGGTCATGATTATGGGGTTGAATGTGCAGATGGCTACCGGAATGCTCGGTAATGCGTTCACTTGGTATGAGAAATTCGGAGCTAGAATTATGATTAACGTGATCTCTTGCCTCCTAATCGCCTTGATCGGCTCTACGCTAGTCGTTATGCTGGGCGGACAGGCAGAGCAGGGCTTCCTGAAGCTATGGATGTTCCAGGCGCTGTTCGTAGGGACGTTCATGTTCTTTGCACAGCTCTTCCTCATCGTATTCGGCAGTGCAGGCATGCTCTTCAATATTATTGTCCTGTCCTTGCAGCTGGTCTCATCCGGGGCGATGGTGCCAAGAGAGCTACTCTCTCCCTTTTACCAAACGATTGGAGAGTGGCTTCCTGCCTCCTATGCAGTGCAGGGGATTACAGCCATCCAACTAGGCGGTATGGGAGCCTCAAAGGCATCATGGATGCTGCTGTTGATACTGCTCGTCTCCTTGCTGATCGGATGTTCAGCCAGTGCGCTGCGTGGAGCCAAGGCAAGAGCGGCCGCTGCACCAGCGATGAACTCTTCCGTATAGGACCAGGCTTTTGATTACAGTAGAATTGGCCCCATTGTAATGGGAATAACGCAACATGAGGGGCCGTAGGCGGTGCAGATTCTATCTGTGCCGCTTACTTGCGTATTCGTCCATAAAGTAACATAATACGAGGTAAATATTGCTGTAAGGAGAAAGCTGTATGTCATCACTAGCAGAGCAAGGTGTCAAAACACGCATATTGTTAACGGCCAAAAGCTGCTTCGCCGAGCAGGGATATGATGGGACAAGTGTCAGACAAATCTGTCAGCAGGCAGGGGTCAATGTGTCCATGGTATCCTACCATTTTGGGGGCAAGGAGAAGGTCTATGAGGCCATTTTTGAGTGTTTTCATCATGTGAACCAGCCGAGCGACTTCGACTATGCCACAATCAGTCCAGTCGAGGGACTCGTACTCCTCTTGCGCGGTATTATTGAATCGACTATCCGGGACAAGGAAATAAGTGACATTATTCAGCAAGAAATGACGATGCATTCTGACCGACAGGAGTATATTCTCAAGTATCTGCTGCCGATCTGGCAAAAGGTCAAGCAGGTGCTGGAGCGGGGACGTGAGCAAGGGGTATTTAACTACAGTTCTCTGAATCAGGCGTTGCTGTTGGTGCTTCATGCGTCGCTCTCCCAGAAGCGGAGAGGACAACTAGAGTCGATTCTTGAGCCGGAGGACTTCTCTCAGGATGAAATTGTCGATCAGACGATAGCTTTTATTCTACAAGGATTAGGAGTGAAGCCAGCATGAATGATACGATAGCGCTGTTAATGAATCATCGCTCAGTCAGAAAGTTCAAGCAGGAGCCCGTCACTGAGGACCAACTGGCCCAGATCATCGGGGCCGCCCAGATGGCCTCTACCTCCAGCAATGTTCAGGCTTATACAGCCATCGCCGTGACGGATGAAGAGCTGAAGCGGCAGCTTGCCGAGCTGGCAGGGGGACAAGCCTATGTGGCGGAATGCCCTGTATTTCTGGTATGGTGTGCGGACTTGTATCGTCTGCAGCAGACCGTAGAATGGCATCAGCCTGGGGCACAATCACAGGTGTCCTCTACGGAGAATTATGCGGTTGCTACCATTGATGCGGCCTTAGCTGCCCAGAATGCGGCCATAGCGGCTGAATCCCTTGGGCTTGGAATTGTCTATATCGGTGGCATCCGGTCGAATATTGCTCAGGTATCCGAGCTGCTTGGCTTGCCAGAGCTTGTGTACCCGGTCTTCGGTATGTGCATAGGTGTACCTGACCAGGAGGTGGGCAGCAAGCCGCGCTTGCCGCTATCTGGTGTGCTGCATATGAATGGCTATGACCGCGAGCAATCCAAGGAAGCTGTGAAGCTGTACGACCAGACGATGGTCCAATACATTACGGAACGTACGGGTGGGCAGCGGACAGCCTCCTGGTCGGAGAATATGGCGGCAAGACTCATCAAGCCAACACGGCTGGAGCTGAAGGAGTACTTGCATAGCAAAGGATTCATGAAGTTCTAGAGCCAGCTCTCTCTCTCTAACCGCCAGGTGCTATGAGGGTGAGATTGTTGAACTATAAGTCACTCGTAATAAGCTTATGCAGCTTTACAGTCCATACAACCGACAGGCGTTAGTATGAAAAAGGACCCGAGCCTCTAGCTCCTGCATCCCCCTCAGCCTGCTATAGGTACGTATGACCTCGCTCACCATCCATGGAGAGGTAGTCTGTCCAGCGAATGGGCCCTCGAAGGGCCAAGGTCCGTCCGTCTCGCTCATGACCAGATGGGGAGGATATTGGAGTGCCAGTGCCTGGATCTCCTCCTCATACACAATATCAGGTGTGAAAGAGATATAGTATCCATTGGCCGCCATTCGCTGAACGGTCGTGCGATCTCCCTTGAACCAGTGAAAATGAGCCTGCTGTATCTGATATTTCTCCAGCAGATCGCAGGCAATCTCTGCGTCCTCATACACGGCGTGGAGAATGATGGGCTTGTGGCAACGGGCGGCGAGCATGACGAATTGCTCCAGCAGCTCAATGTAACCCGTCCGGTCGAACAATTCTCCCTGAGCAGCCTTTTCCTGTGCGAGGTAATAGGGCAAACCTACTTCACCAACAGCAATCATATGATCCTGGTGCTGCTCTATCCAGTGAAATAGCTCCTCCAGTTCGTCTGTTGTCGGCAGAGCTTGCTCAGGGTGATATCCGAAGGCCGGTAGCACCTTGCCCGGATATTGCTGTGCCAATGCCAGATTGCTGCGGCTGGAAGCGAGATGCATGGACACTGACAGAAGGGCCTGAACCCCTGCAGCATTCATCTGGCCCATCATGTCTGTCTGCTGCTCTAGTGAATATTGATCCAGATGAATATGCGTATCGATCAAGTCAGGCATGGGGGCGGCTGGACTGTTGCCAGCATGAGTGACTTCAAGGGAATGGAGATGGTGATGGGGCTGCGTAGAGTGAAGAGAACCTTGTTCGCTCATAAAAAGCCCCCCTGGGCAAGCTGCACAGACTTCTGCCGTTCCTCTCTCATTGACAGGGTCAGCTCCTGCTTCAGCAGGGTGAACTCCGCTTGCTGCATGATCTCCTCGCGGCGTGGGCGTGCAAAGGGAACATCAACGACACGCAGTACCGTAGCTGGCCGTGCCGAGAGCACATAGACGCGGTCTGACAACAGCAACGCTTCCTCAATGCTGTGGGTGATGAACAGGACGGAGCGCCGATGCCGTTCCCATACGCGGAGCAACCAGCTTTGCATGTCACTGCGGGTCATGGCATCCAGCGCGCTAAATGGCTCATCCAGCAGCATCAGCTCCTGTGGACTGAGTAATGCCCGCAGGAACGCGGCCCTCTGCTGCATGCCGCCTGAGAGCATGTGCGGATAGGCATCCGCGAAGGCTTCCAGTCCGATCTCGGCCAGTTGCCGCCTGGCCTCTGCTCGTGCCTTAGCGCGACCTTGCTTCCGCTGGACTGGCGCGTTGTCCTGCCCCATCAGGACATTGTCCAGAGTCGTGAGCCAGGGGAAAAGCGCAGGCTGCTGGGGCATGTAACTGATATGTCCACGTTCTCCTGTTACCTCCGCACCATTCATGCAGATCCGGCCCTCCTGCGGCGTCATGAGTCCCCCGATCATATGGAATAGCGTACTTTTACCACTTCCGGAAGGCCCTACGATGGATACGAACTGTCCTTGATCCACCGTCAATGAGAGGTCCTGTATTACGGGTAGCCATCCGCTACGACTGTGGAAGCCGGCGCTAACTTGATCTACCTGAAGTGCGGCCTGCGGCTGCTCTGTCTTCATATACTAATTCCTCCTTGAACCCGCTCTTACATACTCACTTCTGTGATTGCTGCTATTGCTTGCGTTGTGGTTGCCAGCGGACCAGCCATTTCTCCAGCAATATAATGACCAGGAACATAAGCAGACTCAGGATCACAATAATTCCAATCGCTGCGAATACGAGATCGGTGCGGTACGCCGCCTTTTGCAATAGCATGTAGTATCCGATACCTTTATCTGCTCCGATCCATTCTGCAATAATAGCGCCCATTACACTATAAGTGGCGGCGATCTTAATGCCTGAGAATACCGATGGTAGCGCATGAGGAAGCTCCAGTCTGGCAAATATCCGCAGTCTTCCGGCGCCTGACATTCGCATGTAATTCATCATGGTTCGATCCGTCTGCATGAAGCCGTCCATGGCCGCGACAGCAACGGGGAAGAAGCAGACGAGTGTAATGACCATGAGCTTGGGGAGCAGTCCGAAGCCGAACCAGATCATAAGCAACGGGCCGAGTGCAATAATGGGAATATTCTGGCTAAGGATGAGCAAAGGATACAGCGATGTTTTGAAAAATGGAATCATATGTAGCACGATGGCAATCAGCAGACCAATCGTTGAACCAATGGCGAAGCCCCCAAGCATCAGCTTGACTGTCGCCCAGGTATGTCCGGCGAGCAGGGCTGATTGAGCTGCCCCTTCGGAAATAATCCGAAGCGGACTGGGTAACAACCAAGCCTCGATGTTCAGGAAGGTCGCTGCAGCCTGCCAAAGCGCCAAAAAGAAGAGGACCGCCACAAGTGGCGGCCACACACGCTGTAGCCAAGAGCTTCGTGAAGGTCCCCTACGGCTCATGGACGATATTTCTCAGTCAGTTGATCCATGCTGATCCCCTTGGGATTATGCGCAATCTTGATCTGAGAGATCACGCTGGGGCTTCCCGCCTCGATGAGGGCGGTGTGCATGTCCTTGACCACCTTCAGCAGCTCGTCAATGCTCCCCTCCATTGTAGTCTCCAGCGGATGAACCTCATGCTTGACGCCGGATTTCTGAATGACCTCAATAGCACGATCTACATAAGGGATGGAATCCTCCCCACCGGGGGTCTTGGGAATAACCTGAATGCTAAGCAATGTATCTGCCATGTTAACTCTCACCTTCTTGGTTGAATTTTATTTCTTGAAAACAACATTAGCCTGTCCTGATGTTGACCATACATTAGTGTGTGTCGTTATTGGTAGCCTTGAATGACTGAAATATACGTTGGGTTCGTCATTGCGGTAGGAAATCATTCGAGAATGCTTTGTCTACTTCAAGCTCCTTATCCAGTAGCTTGTGTTCGAACATCCACTGGGCATAGCCCTGCCATACCTCTTGCTTCTGCAAGCCCCACTGCGAGGCATCATCCTGATAGCGAGGACTGAGCCATTTTTGAGAGGCACGAACGAGCTCCGGGTTCAGCTCCGGTACCGCCTGGATCAGGATGTCTGCCGCTTCTTCAGGATGGTCAATTGTATACTGATAGCCTTTAGCTGTAGCTCTCATGAAGGCCTTGACGAGCTCTGGATCGTTCTGGATCGTCTGTTCATTGGTTACAATGACCGGAGTATAGTAGTCCAGCTTGTCCGAGTAGTCCTTGACGTATAGCATATCGAGCGGCTCGCCCCGCAGCTCCGCTTCAATACCTGTCCAAGCGTAGAAAATCCATGCAAAATCAATATCTCGTTTGACAGCAGTGAAGTAGTCCGCACTTCCCATGTTCACCATTTTCACCTTGCTAACATCAGCCTGCTCGGTCTCCATAATGGATTTCATCACTGCTTCTTCAACGGGAGAGCCCCATCCGCCATAGCTTTTTCCTTCAAAGTCCTTGGGAGAATGGATGTTGCGATCCACCGGAGCGGCGAAGCCTGACGTATTATGCTGAATAACCGCGGCAATGGAGACGAGCGGTACATCCTGTGTACGAGCTTGAGTCACACTTTCCTGATAGCTGATCCCAAAAGGAACAGCGTTGGAGGCGACCATCTGATCAGCTCCGCCAGACCCCGGCTGGACAATCTCGACCTTAAGCCCCTCTTGCTCATAATAGCCCTCTTGCTGGGCTACGTATAATCCTGTGTGGTTCGTATTCGGCGTCCAGTCGAGTACGACCTTGATATCCTTCAATTGCTGGGAGGAGTCTGAGGCGCCTTGACTGGAGGATTCGCCAGATTCACCAGCCGGAGGTGTAGGTGCCGCAGCTCCACAAGCGCTTAGCAAGAGCAGAAGAGCCAGCAGGAGAGCTGTACCTGTCCATTTGACAGACATCCGACGTTGCTGAACTGTTCGTGTGCTGTGAGAAGAGTCCGTACGCGAAGAGCCTAAAGAGCCTGAAGAGCCTGAAGAGCTTGAATTGCTTGAACTGCTTGAACTGCTTGAAGATCTTGAAGAACCAGTAATACGTGTAGTGCTTCGTAATTGAGTCATGTAGAGCATCTCTCCTTCTTTCTTTACCCATGGGCTAAGCATAGTATTCTTCAACGATGGGTACTCTATGGGACTAGCAGCTCCTATTTTGGAGTGAATCTGCATATGTGCCAATGAGCACAAAAAAACGCCCCGGACCGGGACGTATGCGATGAATAAGGAGCATGGCCATCAAAATGGGATGGACATGGACTAAGGCTTCCTACGCTGGCATTATCCAGATCAGGTTAAAGGGTCAGTGTCATTTGCGGGACACAATCTCAGCCGGCCGATTCCAGCACCCCTGACAGGGCTATGAATTTTTTGTGCTACAGCCAGCATATGTAGATATGTGTCTGCACAGGTGTAATTATATGCCTTTCAACTCAAGCTGTCCATAGTGGGGTTATAGCTGCTATGCGCAAAAACTATGCTGACCTAGTTGAGCTGTTAAATGGAGCAGATGATGCAGGGCTCAGATCAAGGGCTCGGTTCAGAACTCAGTTCAGGACTCGGTTCAAGGCAGAACGGACAGGGTACAAGTAAGTGATGCATCATTTCGAACAAATGTTGTGAATAATACCAACAAAAAGGAGCGGATGATCATGGGTACAGCAACACAAAATCGTGAACAACTGGAGCAAAGCATCATCAAGGCTCTCAAGCATAATCCTTATTGCTCGCTGGGCACAGTCGAGGGCGGCAAGCCGAAGGTGCGCTACATGGCTCTTTTCAATAATGGTCTGAAAATCCACCTGGCTACGAATCGCAAGACACATAAAGTCGAAGAGCTCAAGGATAATCCGAATGTGTATTTGCTGCTGGGCTATGAAGCAGGTGGTACTAAGGAAGTCGTTGAGGTCGAGGGAACCTGTGAGATTACGAAGCAGGAGTCACTGCGTCACGAGCTATGGAATGATGAACTGAAGCAGTGGTTCTCAGGTCCAGATGACCCGGATTATGTGATTCTGGATATTACACCTGCTCGTATTGAGTACACAGGTCAGGGCATGGAGCGCCAAGTCTGGGAGAAATAAAGCATAAGGCTGTCAATGAGACCGTCAGGAATTCTCCTGGCGGTCTTTATTTATTGAAGGTTTTCTAAAAGATGGCTGCTGGGCTGCGAAAGTCTTCTCTAACGGTTGATGCCCAATCCTTTTTATCAAGCGTATAATAGTTATATTCTTCATTATCAATCTCAATAATACGCTGAAAGTTAAATCCACATTTTTGTATTACCCTATTCGACGGAACGTTATTTAATAGAGCAACAGCACTAAGCACCACAACGTTCGTATGCTCATATAAATATTCGATTAAATTCACCTGTCTCTTTCAAGATAATTCCTAATCGAAGACGAAGTTCACCAATATCTTTGCTTTGCGATACAGCACTCAAAAACTGTTTGTTTTCTGGGATTTCATAATGGATAAACCAATCTATACGTTGCTCTTTCGATACGTTCCAGCCAGGTAAAAACTCGTGTATTTCAGGTTGCCAGGTGAGTGAATGAAAATCGTCTAGATCAGAAACTAAGAATTCTCTTAGAATAATATCCTTACATTCAATCGTGAAATGGTTTTCTGCAGAGTGGAATTCATTTAATTGATATCTAGTTAATCTATATTCTCAATTCCCCATTCACCTTGCTTGTTTTTTGTGAAAAAGAAAGTGAATGCTTCATTCTGAACATCCCCGTCTATGGACTTTTTGGCATAACGTACACCTACTCTAATTTGCTCAGGCTCATTCAGCCTTTCTAGTAAATCCAAATCATAGAACATAAACAGCTCCTTTTTATTGCTGAAGTAAAGGTTATGAGCAATAAGTTCCACAGGCTCGTTATTCAAATATTCTTTAAAATTCGACTCGTTCTGATCAACAACGGCTTGAAAAGCACCATTAAGCTTTGAAATGAAATCATCGTTAAAAAAACTACGCTTGTAATTTTCGAATTCAATGAAAATGCCCGGCTTAAAATTGGCAGAGGTGATATCGTTAGGTTCTTTACTGGCTGGATCAATGAGAGATTCTTTGTGTGCGGGAGTATCAGGGACATTCTGGCTTGGGGTCGTTTCAGCTGTCTGTTGGGTAGTTACATTTCCATGCTGTTCCTCTATATTAGATTTCTCTGTAGCTCCACAGGCGGTCAAAAGTAAAATTCCAATCAAACTTAGAGATACCACACCTCGAAGATATGTATTCATTTAGATAATGATCCTCCTTGTATACTTTGGTATATATGTAAAACGAAAGGAATTAAGGAAAGTTGCATCTAAAAAAGGGATTATAAGAGGTTCAAGGTTTAAATTATTCTCTCGTTAAAATAACGTTAACGTGATGTTTACATATCTCTATTCATTTGACCAAAGTTAGATTAAAATGTTCAATGAATCGTGCATTTGGATTCGGTTACATACATATTTTGCGGGAGGGGTTATATTTTGAATTCGCGAAAAAGTCTGTACAAGGGATTGGCCGCGGTCTTGCTGGTAGCGAATGTCTGGGTGCTTCCTAGCTGGTCAGCATCGGCGGCGGAAGGTAATGCTACGGTCAAGCTGCGTATTATGGAAACAACCGATCTGCATGTCAACATGGTTAACTATGATTATTACGCGGATAAGGCTACGGATGAGTATGGTTTTGCCAAGACAGCCAGTCTGATCAAGGCGGCTCGTGAAGAGGCACCGAACAGCCTGCTGTTCGATAATGGGGATCTCATTCAAGGAAATCCGTTGGGTGATTATGTAGCCAAGGTAGATCCGCTCAAGCAGGGTGAGATTCACCCGGTATACAAGGCCATGAATCTGCTGGATTATGATGCCGCCAACCTGGGAAATCATGAATTTAACTATGGACTCGACTTTCTGAAGCAAACGCTTGAGGGGGCTGATTTTCCATATGTGAATAGCAACGTGTACCATGCAGAGGATCAGGAGAAAAATTATTTCACGCCTTATGTGATTCTGGATAAGACGGTCAAGGATGAAGAAGGCAAGGAGCATACCGTCAAGGTAGGCGTGATCGGATTCGTTCCGCCACAGATCAATCAGTGGGATGAGAAGCATCTGACAGGCAAGGTAGTCACGAAGGATATCGTGGAGACGGCACAGAAATTCATCCCGAAAATGAAGGAGGAAGGGGTCGACATTATCGTGGCGATCCCGCACTCTGGCTTCGAGGATATTCCTCAGACGCCGCTGATGGAGAATTCCGTGCTCTATCTGAGCAAGGTAGAGGGAATTGACGCCATTCTGTTCGGACATGCCCACAAGGTATTTCCAAGTGCAGACTTCAAGGACAAGCCAGGCGTAGACCTGGAGAAGGGTACGATTAATGGTGTTCCATCCGTAGAGCCTGGCTACTGGGGAGATCACCTCGGAATCATTGATCTGGAGCTGACGCTGGCTGATGGCGAATGGACAGTGAGCGACTCATCCACAGAGGTACGTGCTATCTATGACAAAGCCAATAAGAAGTCACTGGTAGAAGCAGATCAAGATGTAGTGGATGCCGTGTATCATGAGCATGAAGAGACGCTGAACTATGTACGAGGACCTGTGGGGACGACTACGGCTCCAATTAACAGCTTCTTCGCTCTGGTTCAGGATGATCCATCCATTCAGATTGTGACGAATGCACAGAAGTGGTATATCGAGCAGCACCTGCAGGGAACCGAATACGAGGGCTTGCCTGTACTCTCCGCCGGAGCTCCATTCAAGGCAGGAGGACGCTCAGGAGCATCTTATTACACCAACATCCCGGCAGGGACTATTGCGATTAAAAACGTAGCTGACCTCTATGTCTATCCGAATACAGTATACGCGGTGAAGATCACAGGGTCTGAAGTGAAGGAATGGCTGGAGTGGTCCGCAGGACAATTCAACCAGATTGATCCGCTTAAGGCTGATGAACAGCAGCTGATTAATGGCGACTTCCCAACTTATAATTTTGATGTGATCGATGGGGTAACCTACCAGATTGATGTCACACAGCCAGCAAAGTATGATGCCAAGGGTACGGTGTTGAACCCATCTGCCAGCCGGATCAAGGACCTGAGCTATGATGGCAAGCCGATCGATCCGAAGCAGGAGTTCATCGTGGCTACCAATAACTATCGCGCTTCCTCCTCCAAGCTGGCGAATCCGGATGGCAAGCGCATCGTAATCGCTTCACCAGATGAGAATCGTCAGGTGATTATTGATTATATTCGTGATAACGGGACGATTAACCCAACAGCGGACAATAACTGGTCGCTTGCTCCATTTGGCGATGCCAAGGTCACCTTCGTATCTTCGCCAGATGCTCAGAGCTTGACGACTTCCAGTGCTACTATGTCCTTCGCAAGTACGCAAGAGGATGGATTTGCCAAATACACACTGAAATCTTTAGTATCAAGTAGTGCAAAGCCAGTGGTCACTGAGGAGCCAACAGCTCCTGTTGCAAAGCCGACGACACCTTCCAAGGACACGAAGCCAGCGGCTACTGACAAGCCAACAGCTGTACCTACTACACCTGCAGCATCCGCGAAGCCGGGTAGCTATATTGTGAAGAAGGGCGACAACCTGTACCGAATCGGGCTGGAGTATGGCGTGAGCTGGCAGGAGCTGGCGAAGCTGAATAATATCAAAAATGTGTATCAGTTGCAGGTAGGGCAAGAAATCGTATTGCCTCATTAAGCTGCTGTTATTACAGTCGGCCTGGTGACAGTCACCTATGGTGCTGCAGCTGGTCAATTCATACAGGCAAGCTTTGTTGCTCCTCCAAGGGCACAGGGCTTGTCTGTATTTGGTTTAGCATTTCGATCTATATATTATGAATTGAATATCGCTTGATGGACTTATGCAAAATGCTCGGTTTAGAAAAGTTTCGGATACATGGGAATTGTGTATGTAGAAGTATGTCGATAGATTTTTTATGTTGTACAATTAATTATGCGCCATGATTGAGATGCACTGATATGCAGGTTGTCTTTTCGCAAATGAACTCCAAACTATAGTTCTTAAGACCTTTTTCGTTGTGGATAATTGTTGAAAAGTAAAAAATACGTCGAAAAATGGTCCTATTGTTCTAAAATACATGTTATGATATTCATAAAAAAGGAAATTTAGTTTCCAGGGAGGCCCATATTTATGAATTGTGGCAGCTGCAGTACTATTCCCCCGATCCGCAAAGAGGGGACGTTATGGATACGCCCAGTGGATGGAAGCATTAGACATAAGCTTCAGCAAATAGGACACGTCGTGTTGCTGGATAACCATGTCATGGGATGCTCCTATTCCAATTGGGACGAGCTGCTGCAACTGTTTCTTCTCCTGGAAGCTGAGGAATCGGCCTTGGAAGGAAAGCTGAAACCCCGAAGTGAAGAATTGGCTGCACACCTGCTGCCAGATGATTGGGTAGATCTGGCAATGCTGCAGGCACGTCTGGAGCATTATGACACAGTGCAACTTATTCTTAGGCGGGAATTCAGCAGCCATATGCAGCCCATAGTGGATCAGGATCTGCAAGTGATCGGTTATGAATTTCTGCTTCGCCAGTCACCAGGCAAGCTAGCGATCTCACCTTATCAATTATTCGAGGTGGCTCGAAGCACGGGATTGTATACATACCTGGACCGGGCTGCTTGTGTCAAAGCCATTGAGACAAGTGCGAGATATCTGCCTCAGGGTACGAAGCGATTTGTGAATTTTCTGCCCTCGTCCATCCGAAATCCGAAGTTCTGCCTTCAGCACTCTTTTGACATCATTGCAAAGCTGTCGCTTGACCCTACTGATTTTGTATTTGAGGTCGTTGAGACAGAGGAGATTAAAGACCTGGATGCATTGAAGCGTATTTTCGATGAATATCGCAGACACGGGGTTGCCGTGGCCCTGGATGATCTGGGAGCCGGGTACGCGACGATAGAGCTCATGAATAGACTTGAACCTGATTATGTGAAGATAGATCGGAGTCTTATCCAAGATTGTCATCGTGATCTGCAGAAGCAACGTCAGATTGAGCGAATTGTGCAATCGGCCAAGGCCTTTGATGGAAAAGTACTTGCGGAGGGGATCGAGAATCGCGAGGACTATTTATACTGTCTGCAGGCAGGAATTCCACTGGCCCAAGGCTATCTGTTCGGGCGTCCGCAACAGGAGCCATTGGATTATGTATCCATTGCATAAGGCTGGCTGCGATGTATTTCTAAGGGCACAATTATCATGTATGCGGAATTATAATTAAAGCACACAGTACCTGGGAGAACCTTCATCCCTTGACCTGTGTGCTTTATTGCGCTGGGGGATTATCTTAAGGACTCATTACATAAATGCCAAGCGGAGTGCTTGCACTGCCAGCCACCATGAAGCTGAACGAATACGAGCTGCGGCCTGGTGGAGCAGTTATGTCTGCAAGTCGGCAGACCTGTGTATTGTTACGCAGGAGCGGAATGCCATACACGGTATTGTCTAGTCGGACCGAGCCTGCAAAAGCCCCGCCACGCGGATTGGCATAGATACGTACTTGGCGTTCCTCTGGTAGGGGGTTATAAATCGGGATCGTAACATGGTAGATGACACCGAACTGTCCCCGATTATCAAGCGCTGGCCCAAGCTCACTCCGCGCTGCTGTGAACAGCAGGTCAGCCGGAGCTGTCCCATCCAGCCGTGAAGCTGCACAAGCTCTATAGTTGGCACTTGTACCGATAATATATTCTGGCATGATGGCATCCGTCTCGCTGAAGCTCCAGCTTCCTCGAGGATGGGCTTGTGGTGGCGGGACGGGCGGTAGAGGTGCCGATACCACCTCGCGGAGATCAGCAGTTAGATCCTTGCTCACTACCGTTCGGATCTCATAATCCAGCTTCCCCCGGTGCCCCGGACGGGTCAACGTCAGATCATAGACGAAGCCGGCCAGAGAGCCCTCCGGCACCTCGAATTGTTCCAACAGAGATACGCCTCGGCAGGCTTGAAGTGGATCAACTGCACGAATGCTTTCCATCGTCCCGGCCAGACAAGACTTGGCGATGCACTGTCCGACATCGATGATCCAGCTCGCTGTCTCTGGTACCACCTTCAATTCTCTGTCCAGTTGGCTGAGCACCATCGGTGCACCATTCTTATTCTCGATCGTAACACCGATACAGACAGGACCACCTGTCTTGTTGTAATGCCAACCGAAGATCCGATGCCGTACAGTCTTGTCGGTTGTGTGCACCACATCGTGCCATAATGTTCCGTCTACCTCGGGTACATTGGTCGCCGTCAATGTCTCGGGGTTGTCACTCAGCATCAGACGCCTTGTACCATGTGGCTGAGCGGAGGCAACGTCGATATTGATGTTGCCGGGGACTGACATCGTTTCACCTATCAGATTGTCCTGATTGCAGGTCATGCGAATTCCTCCCATCATGAGAATCGTACCACGTGTTTTCCATTTGCAGTGATCAAGGAGTCTGCCGGGCCCGACTTAAAAAATCTCCTCTTATCTATATAGGTAATGTGAATGGTGGAATTACAACCGAAATAGACCCTGGAATTTTGTTGCTTCTCTCGTTATCCAGAGAAGACAGCTATTCCGGGGTCTATACGTGCAAGCCGAGAGGCTATGCCTTGACCAGAGCAAATGTGATTATAGAGCTGCTGTAAGCAATAGATGGGCTGCAAGCAGGGAGCCCTGTCTACTGCCATTAAGCTTATTGTTCTTTGTACTGCATACGCTTATCGGTAGGTTTTATGCTGCAGCTCATCCAGACTCTTGAAGGTATATCCCTGCTGCTTGGCTGCCTGAATAATGGAAGGCAATGCCTCCATGTTATCCTTGGACACCGAGTGCAGCAAAAGAACGGCTCCAGGGTGGAATTGTGAGACGACCTGCCTGAAGGCGTGATTGGAGCCCATTTGCCGCTGGACATCCCAATCCTTATAAGCGGCGGACCAGAATACGTTCGTATACCCTGCCTCTTGGCATACCTTCAACACCTTTCCGCTGAAGATTCCACGCGGCGGTCTGACATACTTCATTTTCGATTGTCCCGTAATCTTGCCTGCCGTCTCGCGCACCTTGTCCAGCTCTGTACGGATCTGCTCGGCAGATAGTGTAGTCATATCCGGGTGGCTCCAGGAGTGGTTGCCGATAATATGGCCCTCATCTGCCATTCGGCGCAGCAGTTCAGGCTGATCCCGCACGAAATGTCCGGTAACGAAGAATGCCGCTGGCACCTTATGCTGCTTCAGAATATCCAGTACTTTGCCCGTGTATCCATTCTCATAGCCATTGTCGAAGGTCAGATACAGCTCTTTGTGGCTCGTATCTCCCAGGAAGACGGCTCCTTGCTCTTGCAGCTTGTCCATGAAGCCTTCCTCTGCAATGGATGGAAGCTCGCCATTACGGCTTTTCTTGAATCCAAAATGAAAGGGCTGACCGTCTCCAGCCGCAGTGGCTACGCTGTCCATACCTGATGCTGCCAGCATCAACAGGCCACCCAAAAGGAGCAAGCCTAGCTTCTTCACGATCAATGTCTTCAATACGATAAACCTCCTGTTCATGATGCGCTTCTTCCGCACGACACGGATACTCATAGGCTTGTCAGGAAGTGAAGTAAATATGTAAGTTTTTTGCATGAATTTATCAAAGGACATTGCGCTCAACTTCAATCTTTGGCATTGCTCAGAATTCGTTCAGAGGCACGATCTATAATCAATTTGGAGAGGTACATCAGAATTACCATGATTTGTAGTCTTCACTTGTGGTAAGAGGGTGACGGATGCCAGCGAATGGGCTACTATAGCCTTACAGCTGGATAATGGCAAGCTTCTTGTCCAGACGCCAAAAAACCGGGAGAGCCTCATATCTATGAAAAAGCAAATCATAAGCATAGCTGTGGTCGTATTGTTGACCGTAGTTCTGCCAGTGTATCTCATCATATCGTGGTCCGCAGATAGCCGAGAGCTTCCAAGTGCAGAGAAAGGCGTTCTGGATCTTCGTGACTGGAACTTCCGAGAACAGGGCGTAGTGCAGCTCCGCGGCGAATGGGAGTTCTATCCGCAGCGCTTCCTGCCGCCATCCCTTCCTGTTATGCGAATGACTGAGGCTTCACTGGACGTGCACTCGCTGAATATGGTTCAGAAATCATACATAGCCGTACCTGGAAGATGGGACAGTGCTCTTCCGGATGGTGAAGCTGACGGATATGGCACTTACCGCCTTCGAATCCTGCTACCTGATGAGCATGAGGATGTATACGGTGTCACTATGCAGAATATTCGCTCGGCAAGTCGGGTCTATCTGAATGATACTGAGGTCGGGGCGAGCGGGATTCCTTCCGAAACCGAGGATAGCGGACAACCAGGAAATGTACCTTTTACTGGCTTCGGCAAAACAGATGGCGCTACGCTTGAGCTAACGGTCCACGCGGCGAATTATAGCTACGCTTCAGGAGGGATGGTCAAGCCGTTGCTCTTCGGAGATACAGGCTCCATTCAGCAGGTGCGAAATAAGGCGCTAGCTATGGATCTGCTGATTGCAGCAGGCTTCTTCTTGCCTGCACTTTATTTCATGGTACTGTACCGTCTGCGGAAAAAGGAGCTGTCCTTGCTCTATCTCGGAGGATTTTGCTTCGCTGCGCTGCTGTACTGCCTCGTGCAGGGTGAGAAGCTGGCAGGAACGATTCCGAGCATTCCCTATGAATGGATATTGCGCATTCAGATGATCTCCTCGACGCTGGTTTATTTTTTCCTGCTAAGGTATGTGAGTACCTACATAGAGGGCTTGGTACATCGTATTGCCGTCTGGATATCGACAGGCTGTACTGTAGTGCTGGTCGTCATCGGCCTGCTATTGCCTACGATTATCATGTCTACTACCGAGCCAGTATTGCTGCTGTATGCCATCGTAAGTGTGCTCTATTCGGTGTACGCCATGGCCAAAGGACTTGTCATGCGACCCGAGAGTGTTACATACATGACGGTCAGTATGCTTAGCATTATGATGACGGTCGTAGTAACCATCACGAACCTGGTGGGGAGGCTGGAGATTAAGGGCTTGATTACCTATGAGGTGCTGATCTTTGTCAGTGCTCAGGCGCTCTTGTTAGCTCATCGGTACGCCAAGTCGTTCTATGAGGTAGAGAGCCTGTCTCATCGCTTGCTCACGCTGGATGGCTTGAAGGATGAATTCCTGGCCAATACCTCGCATGAGCTACGGACTCCACTACATGGCATCATTAACATTGCCCAGTCTACCATCGAGCGTTCAGAAGGGCGGCTGGATGAGAAGCAGCTCGGTAATCTGGGGTTGATCACAGCTGTGGGACGGAGACTGTCATATCTTGTAAATGATATCCTGGACTTCTCGAATCTTAAAAATGGCAGGCTCCAGCTCTATCTTCGAGCTGTAGATGTGCGCTCGGCTATACACTCCGTGCTGGAGGTGCTGAGTCATACGGTGGGCAAAAAAAGGGTTGTCTTCATCACGGAGCTGCCAGACGAGCTGCCGCGTGTCCTCGCTGACGAGGATCGACTGAGTCAGATTTTGTACAACCTGCTGGGGAATGCCGTAAAGTTCACGAACGAAGGAACGATCACGATCCGGGCAGAGCTGAACGAGCGCGAGTTGAAGATCACCGTAGAGGATACAGGGATTGGTATTGCCAAGGAGCACCTTCAGGATATATTCAAGCTGTTCAATCGCGGAGGCCAATCAGATCAATCTCATTACAGCGGAACGGGACTGGGACTGAATATTACGAAGCAGCTCATTGAACTGCATGGTGGACGTATTCAAGTACAATCTGAGGTGGGAAAAGGCTCCTTCTTTATCTTCACGCTCCCGCTTGTAGATGCAAGCAATAAGAAGCCTGTCGTAGCCGTGTCAGCGGAGCTACCGGACATGAACGAATACCTGGTCAAATCGGAGCTGTTGAGGTATGGCAGTCTGAACGAGACAACGGCTGCCCAGCAGACGTCCGGTTCATCGCCTCTGCAAGAACAGCGAGCTGAGCTATCCCCAGCTGAGAGACAGCCTACAACGGAGAGACAGCATACAATACTGGTGGTGGACGATGACCAGATTAATCTGCGTGTCCTGGTGGAGCTGCTTAGCTCGCCAAGCTGCCGGGTCATCGCTGTCGATCAAGGGATCGAAGCGCTGGACTATGTGTCGAGGCAAGAGCGTATTGACCTGGTCATTACAGATTGGGTCATGCCTGGCATGTCGGGGGTGGAGCTGTGCAGGGCGATTCGCGAGAGCTATTCTCTGGCCGAGCTACCGATCCTGCTGCTTACGGCCAGGGATCTGCCTGGAGACATTGAGGTTGGCTTCGAGGCAGGGGCTAATGATTTTCTGCGTAAGCCTGTGGACGCTCAAGAGCTGCGGGTACGGGTGCATACATTAATGAACATTCGTTCCTCTGCACAGGAGGTCGTACGCTCTGAGATGGCATTTTTACAGGCCCAGATCAAGCCACACTTCCTGTACAATGCTCTGAATGTCATTATTTCGACCTGTACGGTGGACCCGGATCGGGCAATTGAGCTGTTGATGGACCTAAGTCAATATTTACGTGGCAGCTTTGATTTCCAGAACCGTGATCAGACGATTCCGCTGCAAAAGGAGCTTGAGCTCGTAGAAGCCTATGTGTCCCTGGAGCAGGCTCGATTCGAGGAGCGACTTCAGGTCGATTACGATATTAGTGAGGAGGCCAAGGCTCTCATCCCCCCACTGACGATTCAGCCTATTGTGGAGAATGCCATCAGGCATGGGATAATGCAGAGAGCTACTGGCGGGCACATTCAGATTGCAATACACCATGAAGACAGCCACATACATATTCGTGTGAGCGACAATGGTATCGGAATTTTGCCCAAGCTGTTGCCACAACTACTAACAGAGGGAACTCATAGCAACAGTGTAGGTCTGCGCAATATTCATCGCAGATTGATGACTTTATACGGACACGGACTTGATATCAAGAGTACACCAGGAGCGGGCACGACCGTCAGCTTCAAAGTGCCGTACAAGCTACCCGGAGAGGTAGTAACGAAAGGATAATAATTAGCTCAGGAGGGGGACGCTTGCTGAAGATATACTTACTGGATTGCGATGAAGATCATATGCGCAGGATGAAGGATATATTTGGGTATATGCCTGAGACTCAAGTCGTTGGATGCTCAAGTAACCCCAAAATTGCATTAATCGAGGTTGAAGCTCTAAAGCCTGACGCTGTTTTTCTCGATATAGAATTAGAAGGCATTTCTGGATTGGATATGTCAGATGTTATTCGGGCGAGATGTGCGGCTGAGATTGTCTTTGTGACAGCCAGTCGCCATTATGCACTGCATGCTTTTGAGAAGCAGGCAGTGGACTATATATTGAAGCCGCTGACAGCAGACCGTCTACTAAGAACTATTGGACTGCTGGACAAGCGCAGCTCTATGCCGGAAAGCCGACTATTATAAAGAGAACAACAGCAGGGAGGAAGGCTTATGAAGGCTATTCTGATCGATGATGAGCGTTCGGCACTGAATCAGCTAGAACGGCTCCTACAGAATGACGGGCGGCTGACGGTTGCAGGCAAATACACCTCTGCTAAGCTGGGCATCGAGCATTTAAGCGCAGCGCACACAGATGTCATATTCTTGGATATCGGTATGCCTGAAATGAATGGACTGGAGGCCGCCGAGTGGATCGAGCAGCTTGGGCTCGGAGCTCAGATCGTCTTCATCACAGCGTATTCAGAATATGCCATCGAAGCCTTTGAGCTGCAAGCGCTGGACTATGTGCTCAAGCCTGTGCATCCTCAGCGGCTCGGCAAGACCATTGACCGAATCGTAAGCCGGGGGCCAGCTCAGCCTGTGGAACCCGTAGTGGCCGAACCGGATGTGCGCTGCTTCCAACGCCTTGAATTAACGGCACTCACCGGGTCTGCACCGAAGGAGCTTGGCGGTAAGCCTTTCAAATGGAGGACATTAAAGTCCCAGGAGCTCTTCGCCTACATGGTTCAGCAACGGGGAGAATGGGTGAACAAGCAGCAGCTCCTCGATGACCTGTGGCCAGAATATACAATGGACAAGGCTGTCGTGCATCTGCACACCACCGTCTACCAGATCCGCAAGATGCTGAAGGAATGGCTGGAGGGTATCCGGCTTGAATTCAATCTTGATCGCTATCGTCTGAACGTGGGGCACTGGAGCACCGATGTGGATACATTTGAGCAGGCCATTCAAGCTCTCCGCAGCGCACCTGAGGGCCAGGAGAATTATGAACAGCTGGATCGCGCCTTACAGCAGTACCGCGGACATTATCTGGAGGAGCATGATTATGTATGGGCTTACTCTCGCCAGGAGGAGCTGCGTGAGCTCTATGTGGAGGGAATGCTGCTGCGAGCCCGCGAAGAGCAGCGTACAGGGCACTCCAGAAGGGCAGCTCAACGTCTCTTGCAGCTTCAGGAGAAGGAGCCGTATTCCGAGCAGGTATGCACAGAGCTACTGCGATTATACGATGAGATGGGGAATCACACAGCCCTGATCCAGCACTATGAGCGTTTCTCTGCGATACTATTTGACGAGCTTGGCGTGGAGCCATCCGATGACATGTGCAAGGCATATGAGCGTTATGCCGGGGAGCAGTCTCATACAGCCTGATGGGAAGGGGACCTTCCAGGCGACGGCTGATCCAGCTTCGAGCTCTGACGACAGAATGCGCATGCGGCTCACCTTTTGACGAACAATGAAGCAGGACAACACATACAGAGGAAGACACACACAGACACGATAGGACATGACATACAACTGGGACACACACATACAGCATGAGACGTAGATATACACCATTAGACACACACATACAGCATGAGATATAGATATACACCATGAGACATAACATACAGCATGAGACTTAGGCATATCGCAGAGCTTCCAGATGTACAGAATGAGTCAGAGGTGTCAGAACTAATTTTGAGATAACGTAAAAGAACAAGACCGTGCCAGTGGTCATCATCCCATGGGCAGCGGTCTTGTTTTGGCATACAGCTACTCGTTCGGATTAGGTTGAGTAGGCCTGATCACTCTCCCGGTCTACAAGGCGCCTTGCCATACTGCGTATCCGAAGGGCGGCAATTCCGTCTCCAGCATATCTTCATGGAGGACTCCCTGCGAATGGCCATACCGTGGCTTCAGAGGAGGTGCACCTGTTGCCTCTAATGCAACTCGGGCTGCATGCGGACGATCCTCACGGTTGAGCAGAATCAGGAGATGCTCTTGCTGTGAGCGACGTTCGTAGACAATTAAGCCACTTCCCGCCTGTGCCTCCAGAAAGCGAAAGCTTCCTTCAGCACGCAAAGCCGGGTGCTCGCGCCGCATTTGGATCAATTGCTGATAGAAGGCGAACAACTCACGATCCTGCAACTCCTCGTCCCATTGCATACATTTCCGACAATCCGGGTCTGCCCCACCATCCATGCCAATCTCATCTCCATAGTAGATACATGGTGTGCCGAGATAGGTGAATTGAAAGAGCGCCGCCAGCTTCATGAGCCGTTTGTCTCCCTTGCATAAGGTGAGCAGGCGCGGAGTATCGTGACTGTCCAGCAGGTTGAAGGCAACCTCGGCAGCCTGACGAGGATAGCGGACCAGTTGATTGCCGATGGAGAAAGCGAACTGCTCTGCATCCGTCTTGCTATCCACGAAGAAATCAATAACCGCTCTAGTGAAAGGGTAGTTCATCGTGGCATCGAACTGATCACCCTGCAGCCACTCAACAGAATCATTCCACATTTCCCCCAGAATGTAGGCCTCGGGATTGATGGATTTCACGGTAGTGCGGAAGGCTCGCCAGAAGGCATGATCCACCTCATCGGCGACATCCAGACGCCAGCCGTCAATGCCGATCTCCTTTGTCCAGTATTCGGCCACTTGCAGCAGGTAGCTCTTTACCTCGGGATGCTCTGTATTGAGCTTGGGCATCATGGGCTCCAGCGCAAACGTATCGTAGGTCGGTATGCCATCATTTACAGTCAGGGGAAAGCTATGTACATGGAACCAGTCTCTATAGGGAGAGGCCTCTCCCTTCTCCAGCAGATCCACGAACGGAGCGAATGTCCTGCCGGAATGATTGAACACGGCGTCCAGCAGCACACGGATTCCCCGCGCATGGCATGCATCCACCAGCGCCTTCAGCATATCAGCATCGCCGAAGTGGGGGTCTACCTTCATATAATCCTCGGTATCGTATTTATGATTGGTCGTCCCCTGGAAGACAGGGGTAAAGTAGATTGCTGTTATGCCAAGGCCCTCTAGGTAATCCAGATGATTCAGCACACCTTGCAGGTCCCCGCCGAAGAAGTTGTCGAATCGCGGCTGCCCACCCCAGGGCTCTGTCCCCGGAGGATCAATGGAGGGATCGCCATTCGCGAAGCGTTCCGGGAATATCTGATAGAACACAGCATCTTTGACCCAAGCAGGCGGTCTGAGGATATCAATGGGATTGAGAAAAGGATACTGGAACATGCGATCGGGATTCTCAGGTTCTTCTGTTACGAAATCATGCTCAACCATCCATAGCTGCTCTGCTCCTGAGCGAAGAAGGAAGCTGTATTTCAGACGACGATGGCGTGGCTGGACCTTGCATTCGTAATAGTCGAATCGGCTGTCGGTAGCGAATTTGTACATGGGGATGAGCTCGCGCGTCCGCTCCCAATCGTACTTATCTCTGGTTAGCGCATGAACCTCAGTCATCTCATTCTTCTTCGTACGCAGACGAAGGTAGATTGTCTTCTCATCATATCCAAAAGCCCAGTTACGCTTCGGATCATGGTGCACTGCCTCCAGTAGCATGGACATTCACTCCTTTTTGGTTGGAGGATTCGGTAACAGGTTAGCTAATCATTACCCGCAAGGCCTGTTCTTTGTAACAGATTAGAAGAAGTACATTCGGGTACACGACATCTATTGTGCTCCAAATTCCAGAAAAAAACAAAATTTTATGACAAATGTAAGAAAAAGCACTGGAATATAATACCTGACCTGTGTATGATGTACTTGTGTACATGCTTTAGGGTGATCACGTATTGCAGTACTTGTGTACAACAGTACCCAATCGGACCATTAAGGAGGGGAGAAGCTCTTACGGGAGCTAAGAGCGTGGAGACGGCCGTAGGATTGACATGATTCATATTTCAAAGGAGGAATATCCATTGAGAACAATCAAATCCAATCGTAACACTGCAAGTGCAGGACGAGCCCATACCCGTTCCAAATCCAAATGGTCTTCGGTCACAGTAATCACAGGAGTTGTTGCAGCTCTCATTGCTGGAAGCGCTTACTACGCCTCTCCTTCTTATGTTCTGGCTTCAGAGGCACAGCCTGAGGAGGTTGTCATTAGCTTGGCTACTACGGATCTTTATGTAGCTCCAAATGGAAGCGCAACCAATCCGGGTACGTTGAGCAGTCCAATGACATTGGAGGCAGCGCTAACCCAGATTGCTCCCGGCAAAACGATCTATATGCGGGGAGGTACGTACAGCTATGGGCAGACCATTACCGTTGAGCGCGGGAATAGTGGTACGTCAGGCAGCCGCAAAGGGCTCGTAGCTTATGGAAGCGAGAAGCCTGTTCTCGATTTCTCTGCTCAGGAGTTCGGCTCGGCCAATCGGGGCTTGCAATTATTTGGCGACTATTGGCTGGTGAAGGGGCTGGAGGTCAAGGGAGCCGGGGATAATGGAGTCTTCATCGGGGGTAGCTATAACCGTCTGGAAAATATAGAAGCGCATCATAATCGTGACACAGGGATTCAAATCGCACGTTACAGCTCGACTGCAGCCAAGAGTGAATGGCCTAGCTACAATGAAGTCATTCGGTCCTATTCGCACAACAACTTTGATCCGGATGATGGTGAGGATGCAGACGGCTTTGCGGCCAAGCTGACTGTTGGTCCAGGCAATGTATTTGATGAATGCTTGGCGGCGTATAATGTGGACGATGGATGGGATCTCTACACGAAGTCGGACACGGGCGCCATCGGCACAGTCACAATCCGCAACAGTATTGCCTATCAGAATGGACAGACAGAGGATGGTACCTCGACCTCCAACAGTGACGGCAACGGCTTCAAGCTGGGAGGGGAGAAGATCAGTGTTGATCATATCGTGACGAACAGCATTGCCTTCCAGAATAAAAAGCATGGCTTCACCTATAACAGCAATCCAGGCAGCATCAGTATGAAGAGCAATACTTCATGGGCCAATGGGCAAAGCAATTTTGCCTTTGATAAAGGAACGCATATCTTCACTAACAATCTGTCGTTCAATGGCGGCAGCAGCGACAAGACCAGTGGTACAGATACCGATAGCTCCAACGTATGGTGGAAGAACAAGAAGAGCACGAATGCCAAGGGCTTGGTCGTAAGCGCAGAGGATTTTGCCAGTCTCGATCCGTCGGTCATTCGGAATGCAGATGGTTCCCTGCAATTGGGCAACTTCCTGAAGCTGGCTAATGGCAGCGATCTGATTGGGTCTGGAACGCCTGCTGGTACGAATGTCGGTGCACGCTAACAGGAAGAAGCGTTGGAGCCGCTTGTAGACTGTAGCTTGTAGCTGGGAGCTTGATTTTCTAACGAGACAGGAGCATCGGTCAGGAGTACGTGCTACGTATAGCTAGCTTGCATGAAGCTATCCATAAAGTGTGGGCTTGTAAAGTGTGAACGTGAACATAAGACTGCTTGCCCCGGGATGAGCTAATCTTTGAGCGTTGTTGGCTCTCTGATCAGTTCAGCTTCCCAGGGGCAAGCGGTCTTTTTATGGAGTGTCACACCACGGAGAGCTGATTGAGGCTTTGCTGGATGATACTGCAGGATTGATTGAATTTGACCTGCTCATCGACTGTCAGCTCCAGCTCCACTACCTCTTGAATTCCAGCGCCCCCAATAATGGCAGGTACTCCGACGGCGAGCCCGGAATGGCCATATTCTCCTTCGAGCACCGCCGAGACGGCTGTAATCTTGCGATCATCGTTCAGGATGGAGCGTGTAATATAGGCCAGTGCATTTCCAATTCCGAACTGGGTTGAGCCCTTACGGGTGAAGATCTCCCAGCCAGCATCCCGCGTCTTGCGCTCGATATCGTCCAGGTCCACATGAGCGAACCGTTCCTGATGCTGCCGCAGGATATGAAGAATAGGCTTGCCGCCAATAGTAACGTGTGACCAGGCGACGAACTGTGATTCGCCATGCTCACCTAACGCATACCCTGAGACGCTACGGGGATCAATGGCAAATACCTCGGAGAGCAGTGTCTTTAAGCGTGAGCTATCAATCGATGTACCAGTGCCAATAACTTTGGATCGTGGGAAGCCCGAGAGCTCCCGGACAAGACAGGTTACGACATCCACCGGATTGGAGGCAATCACGAATATTCCTTGAAAGCCACTTTCCATTACCTCGTGAACCACATTCTGAATGATGGAAGCTGTTGCCTCCAGGACGGTTAGTCTGGACTGACCCGGTTGCGGATTGGCACCAGCCGTCAGAATCACTACATCCATATCTGTGCAATCGGCACAGGTGCCTGGATAGACCTTGGTTCGTGTATGGGTGAAATCCATGCAATGGGATAGATCAAGTGCTTGGGCGAGAGCCCGGTCACTGGAACGGTCAATAATCAAGATTTCATCACATACCGCCTGATTCACCATGGAATAGGCACAGCTGGAGCCTACCATCCCCGCACCGATCACAGCCACTTTACGCGTTTTCCCTTTCATTCGATACAGCCTCCTATGCAGATGAACATCCTTCTTAATATAGTTTATGCAAAAGCCTAGGTTTGCGTCACGTTTCTTCACATAATACGATTGGATTATAGATATTTCTATCCTAAAACATTTCATTTCAGAAAAACACGGGCGAACAAGCGATAAATCCGACAGTTTCTTGATCATTTCATGACAAGAATACTGACGAATGTGCGAACGACAAAAGTTCTTAGTAATCCTCAATATTAGAAGAATTCAGCCAAAGGAGAACGGCCTTCCAGAAGCGAATTTGAAATACATTGCGAAAAGCCGAGGTTACCCTTCGGTAGAAGAGCCGTTATGTCAGAAGGCTGCATCCATTATAGATTCAGGAGGGATTACGAATGCAAGAGCTGAAGTCAACCGCCGATATCGCCAGAAAGCTTGGCGTAGGAACAAGTACGCTTCGTAAGTACGCTGCTGCAATGGAGGAGAAGGGGTACCGCTTTGCGCGAGCGGCGAACCAGTCCAGGATGTTCTCGCAGAGGGATATGGAACGGTTCAGGCTGCTGAAGACGGCATTGAGGGAAAATAATTTGCTGCTGTCAGAGGCTGTGGAGCAAGCTTTATTCACGGCAGATGGGCAGCATGCAGAATACGATAATTATAAGTCGGGGAGCGTAGGGACGGACATGCTCCTGCCTGAGGAGCGTTCCCAGGAGAAGGGCGAAGCAGACATGACAAGCAAAGTGGAGCTCACAAGCGTAGTTGGTGTTGATGTGGGTGTTGGCGATGGTGTTGGTGTAACTAGCGGAGCAGCCATGATAAGCGGGGCGAAGGAGGAGCCAGCATTGCTCCTGTATTCGGCCAAGCGGGCCGAAAAGGGCGATGAGCTGAGACATCTCGTGGAGGCGGTCACAGCTGCGACATCCGAGAAGCAGAACATGGGTAAAGGAATGACAGAACGAATAGAGGCGAATCAGCCTTCACTGTCGCGGATGGATCTGAACAAAACACAAGGTCAGGATATACATGTGGAATCAACAGCTAAGGAATTGCAGCCTAATCTCCTGCGACAATCTGACCAGCCACTACCATCCGGTCAATCAATACAATCAGGTCAACCAATACAGTCAGAGCGGACTGAGGGTCCAGATCAGCTAGCGCAGACAATGCTAACTGGGCAGCAAATAATTTCTCAGCAGGAGCCAGTAGGCCCAGATTGGGACAAGCTGTACCGCCGCATTGAGGAGCTGGAGGAAGGGCAGCTGCAACTGCAACAGCTAAATAGCCAGCTTACTTCCCAGTTGGCGGAGCAGAAGAATTGGATCAAGGAAAGAACGGAGGAGGAGCGTGATCGTCAGCTAATCACCAGTCTGCGTACGTATCAAGGCCGTAAAAAGAAGACTCGCAGCTCCATTTTTGCACTGTTAGGTCTGATACCGCGCAAGAGCAGGGAGGCATAGGGTTACTGGCTAATGATATAATGGGGCTGTAATGATGGCGACAGTCCATCCTCTTACGATGGGAGGAACAGTGGTCTTAGGATATTTGCGCAGAAGCATTGAGGCATGGCAGGATTATCCTTGCGAGCCGGGAGAGATCATTGCAGACCGCTACAAAATACATGAATTGCTGGGCGAGGGCAGCTATGGCCTGACCTATGCATGCACCGATGAGCAGGATGGGCGAATCTATGCGCTCAAGCAGGCCCGACCAAGCAAGAAAGCAAGAGGTGAACTGCTGCTGAAGCAGGAAGCTGCTGCCCTAAGTCAGCTGGATCACCCACGTATTCCTGCTCTTAAGGAAGTCTTTACCTACAAGAGGCGACAATATATGGTGACAACGTTTGTGGAAGGTCGCAATATGGAGGAATTAATCTTTCAGGAGCAGCTCCAATTCAACGAACGAGAATGTGTGGCTTACATGCTGTCACTGCTAGATCTGGTGGAGTACGTGCATGAGCGCGGCTTCGTTCATATGGACTTGCGGATTCCTAACGTAATCCAGCACGGCCATGACCTGTATTTGATTGACTTTGGTCTCGCTATGCTCAGTGGAAAAGAGCCTGCCACGCCGATAATTCAGCAATTGCTAAGTGAGCGAGATCAGCAGCGGCGTCATCCTGTCATACAGAGTGACCTCTATGATCTGGGACATCATCTCTTGTTCCTGCTCTATACGTCGTATGAGACTGCTGCAGCCACAGAGTCGGATTCATTTACACCGGAGCAGCCGCCTGCAGGCTGGGAGCAGGAGCTGCAGCTTCATTCAGGCACTCGTCATATATTGGAGCGCCTGCTGCAGTTAGGCACTTGTTATGAGAATACCCACGAATTGCGTCGTGATCTACAGCAACTGCACAGCCAACTAGAGGGCGAATTTCACTGAAAATGGGATATTGTCCCTTACGCTTATGCGATCATCTACATAGGATGGTATGGATAATGAGCGAAAGGGGTGCTGTGCATGAGTGGGAAAGCGAAGAACACAGGAATTGGGCCAGCGTATGGGTATGATAAGGGGGCGGCTTACGGACCTAGCTATGGTTATTGTCCAGGACCATGGACTTCTGTGGGTGCCATTCTTGTCCTGTTCATTCTGTTGGTTATTATTGCGCAGATGTTATTCATCTGCTAGTTGAGCGAGCTATTTTTAATTCGAGTACCAGTCACTGAGGTTTACGCCACCTCCGTGTCCATTGCACCCTTGTGCCGTATCGGAAGAAGCCGATGCAGGGCAAGGGTGTATTGTTATTTGTGGAATAAAAAAATCATTAGTCAAAACTTTCTGAGGGGCTGCAAGGTCTCTTTAATAGCATGATGAGATTCGGCCGAGTTCACAGCATGCGAATGGAAAGGAGTATTGCATCATGGAGCTAGTGGAAGAAAAGCAGCTTGCCGAGAGGGCTTGTGCCGGGGATGAGGAGGCATTTCAGCAATTGATTGCCGCGCATAGAAGACGTCTGTACGGGATTGCCCACAGCTACTTGCGTTCCGAGGCTGATGCTCTGGAAGCCCTTCAGGAGACCGTGTGCCGAGGATGGCTAAAGTGTGGCAGTCTACGGGAGCCGGGGACTATGATTCCTTGGCTCATCCGCATTCTAATGAATATTTGTGCGGATGAGCTGAAGCGACGCAAACGATTCCAGCCCTTGTTCAATCATGAGAGCCAGACGACGAGCGAGATGATTAACGATAGCAAGCTCGATCTGCAGCAGGCTCTGGCACATATGAAGCCCAAGTACAGAGATGTGCTCGTACTGAAATACTATCAGGATATGACTATTCCGGAGATCGCCAGAGTGTTGGACAAGCCTGAAGGAACGATAAAAACCTGGCTATACAAGGGATTGAAGCTAATGAAGGGCAAGCTGGAGACTGGAGGTGAGGTGCAGCATGGGAGAGCATGAGGAGCAACTGCGCAGATATTTTGAAGACAGCCGTTTAGCGGAAAGAAGAGTCCGGGAGGATCAGTTGGAGCAAGTGATGAAGCAAGGGCTGCGACAGGCCGCTGAGCGTAAACGTGACCGTCGCTTTGCTTATATACTGAGATGGGGTGGGGCAGCCATCGCGATCTGTCTGGCAATCTTGGCCTCACTATACTACATGCCACAGGGGCAGCCTGCCAAGCCAGCATCCTCGGATGCTGTAGCTGCGCTTCCGGCATATGTGCAGAAACTTGTGAATAAGGATGATACCCTGTTACAGGCTGTCCAACATGGATTATATCAGCCATTGAATCAGCTACTTGAGACTGGACCTTATGTAATGCAGATTGATGGCGCGATTGCCGATTCGCAGCGTGTCATTGTGTTCTACAATCTGACTAGCTCATCTTCCCCAGATAAGAAGGTGGTACTGGAGAACAACAAGATGCATCTTCTGAATCGAGACGGCAAGCCGACGTCAGCTATCTATTTGCCATATATGATTGAGGGCCAGACCGTAACGGAGGACAATCAGATTGCATTCGATTTTCCGACAGGAGAACATGCGCCAGCTGAATTCAGGCTAACGGGATATATTCAGGAAGAGAACAAGACTGGCGGATTGCATAATGGTCGATGGTTCGAGACAGAGGTGCATTTGGACCAGAGCAGATTCGCTGACTTGCGCCGAGAGGCCGTGATCGAGAAGCCATTCAAGATTGGTGAGAAGGAGTATGTACTTGAAGGCTTTACGCAGACCCCGCTTCGCACGGATGTGAAGATTCGGGAGGTTGATGTCAAGAATCGGCCAACGTATTACCTGCTTGATCCTCGATTGCAGATGGGTAAGGATAATCAGTTTAGCGAGATATTGCATATGTATCAGGATATAGACAACAGTAGCGGACAGCATACGATCTATTTTCCGGGCAGTTGGTATCGGGAAGCTACGCCTATGCGATTTACGATGGGGGGGATGAGATTCAAGATTGAATCAGATATCAAAATCAAGCTGGATACGGAGCGCAACCAACAAGTGTACACATCGGATGACCGAATCAAGATCAATATTATTCGCGAGGAGAAGGGTAAGAAATGGGTTTCTCTAAAGCTCGAAGGTTCTCCACCCTATTCATTCGGATCATTTGATTGGACAGATGGGAACGGACAGAAATACGATTTTAATATGGACTTTGGAGCTAGGGGAACTACAGATGAGGAATCTCTGATCATCATTCTGCCGGATCAGAAATACAAGCAACCACTCACGTTCAGTATCTATGATTTCGTAGGTAGCATGATCTATGGTGGAGAGAGTATGACTCTAGTACCTTGATTGCCCCAGATCAAACCAAGCCAAGCAGCCTTCCCCTGGTAGAATCGTGGGTGAAGGCTGCTGCTGTATTGCTCACTTAAGGGTCGGTGCGTTGACACTGACAGCTTATGAGCTGGAATGGCGTCTGTGTCTGTTCTTGTAGTAATCCTGACCGTGCGAACGATTACCGTACTTTAGATCAGAGGAGGACATCTTACGTCTATAGCCTCTGCCATGATCGCTGCTCGAATACCGCTTGTAATGTTTTCCGCGGGAGCTGCTGCTATAATGTCGTTTGTGCGAGGATGAGGATGTGGAATGAAGAAGCTTGTTTATTAATTTTCGAAGCATACATTCGACTCCTTGTATTTAAAATTTTAGCTTTTCATCATATACGGCTAGCGTGCCGATAGGGTTTCAAGATTTGGCAAGCTTTGGCAAGCTTAAAGACGAACCTTTACGCTTCTTCATGTCCTCTCTTACGCCCATCCTTATCCCATTCCATCTACTGTGCTAATCCCTTGCAGCCTGAGTGAGGCGATTTTGCAAGCTGGCTAGCTCGCTGTATTCCTCCTCGAACTTGCGGGATAGACGAATGTAGATCGGGAGCAGCTCGCGATATACCCCGACATGGCTATGGACAGGCTTGTGCCGATACGTGGTGCCCATCATATAGCTTGCTCCATCCAGCGTCGGAATACGTTCCAGTGCATACAGCCCCAGAATGACTGCTCCGAGACAGGAGCTCTCCAGACTCTCAGGAATGACGACCTCCTGGTCGAAAATATCCGCCATCATCTGCCGCCACAGCTCCGAACGGGCAAAGCCACCTGTTGCATGGATCAATGCAGGACGGCCAATGACCTCCTCCATGGCAAGCATCACACTATAGAGATTGAACAGTACACCCTCCAGTGCAGAGCGGATCATATGCTCCTTTCTGTGCCGCAATGTTAAGCCGAAGAAAGAGCCCCTCGCCTGTGGATTCCAGAGCGGAGCACGCTCGCCGGACAGATAAGGATGGAACAATAGCCCCTCCGACCCAGCCGGCACCTGCTCAGCGATCTTCGTCAGCACATGATACGGGTCCAGTCCTAGCCGCTTGGCTGTCTCGACCTCCGACGCCGCAAATTCATCCCGTATCCATCGGAAGATGATACCGCCGTTGTTGACAGGTCCTCCGATGACCCATTTGCCTTCTGCCAGCGCGTAGCAGAAGAAACGTCCCTTCGGGTCCGTGACGGGCTCATCTACTACGGTTCGAATGGCGCCACTGGTGCCGATTGTAACGGCCACAACTCCAGGCTCGGTGGCGTTCACACCCAGATTCGAGAGCACTCCGTCACTGGCTCCCACGACGAATGGAGTGGATGGGTCCAGTCCCATGCGCTTGGCATAGTCCGGGTCAAGCCCTTTCATGATATGAGTAGTTGGTACGAGCTTCGAGAGCTGGTCCGGGCGAACGCCAGCTACTTCCAAGGCTTCCGTATCCCAATCGAGCTGCTTCAGATTCAGCATTCCTGTAGCAGAGGCGATGGAGTGATCGATGACATATTCGTCGAACAGCTTGGCGAATATATATTCTTTGATGGAAATGTATTTAGAGGCACGTTCAGCGATCTTCGGCAGATCACGAGTGATCCACATCAGCTTGGTTAACGGAGACATGGGGTGGATCGGTGTTCCAGTCCGCCTATAGATCTCATGTCCGTTCAATTCGTCCATCAGCACGCGGGTCCAATCGGCACTTCGATTGTCTGCCCAGGTGATGCAGGCTGTGAGGGGCTCGCCGTCTGCATCCACGGCCAGAATGCTATGCATGGCTGAGCTGAAGGATACGAAGAGGACAGACTCAGCTGCAATCTTGCTCGCCTCCATAACTTCCTTTGTCACGGTTAATACAGCCTCCAGAATAGCCTTCGGGTCCTGCTCGGCAGCCCCAGGCTCGGGGGTGTCTAGCGGGTATCCGACATGATGCTGGGCAAGGACACGTCCCTGTTCCTCGAAAAGTACGGCCTTGGTGCTGGTAGTTCCGATATCTACGCCAATCATATACTGTGGTGCGGTCAAGCTGTTTCCTCCTCTCAATGGTCCCGTCTTGCTTATATTATGGAAAGTTACAATTATCATAAGCTTTTGTACTTTCTGACTGCAAGCCAGTCCAACAACGTTTCAATTCTTGGCGTTTCGAGATACAATATACAGTAAGCTATAAGCATATGAAGCTGTATTTGCATTTTAACCATGTTAAGGAGACCACCTGATGATTATTTTGAAGACGAAAGAACAGATAGAACATATGAAGAAGGCGGGAGAGATTCTCGCAGCCTGCCACCGTGAGATCGCGAAGCTGATTCGTCCAGGCATTAGCACAATGGAGATTGACGCCTTCGCGGAAGCCTTCATGCGCAAGAATGGAGCTACTCCTGAGCAGAAGGGTTATAACGGATATCCGTATGCTACCTGTGGATCGGTGAATGATGTGATCTGTCACGGATTCCCAAACAAGACACCGTTGCAGGATGGTGACATTGTAACGATCGATATGGTCGTGAATCTGAATGGCTGGCTTGCAGACTCGGCTTGGTCCTATGCCGTGGGCAACGTATCCGAGCAAGCTGGCAAGCTGCTGGATGTGACGAAGGAATCCCTGTACAAAGGGATTGAACAGGCTGTGATTGGCAATCGCATCGGCGATATCTCTAATGCTATTCAGGTATTTGCGGAAGCAGAGGGTGTGTCTGTCGTGCGTGACTTCATCGGTCATGGTATTGGCGAGAAGATGCATGAAGAGCCGCAGGTTCCTCACTATGGACCTCCACACCGCGGCACGCGTCTGAAGGAAGGCATGGTCATTACGATCGAGCCGATGCTGAACACAGGCACCTATCGTTGCAAAGTTGATCAGGATGGGTGGACAGCGCGCACACTGGATGGCGGACTATCTGCACAATATGAGCATACTATTGCGATTACTGCAGATGGACCTGTAATTTTGACGGAGCAATAACCCTCTGATGAACAAGGCTAGCCATATCGGTTAGTCTTGTTTGTCTTAAAGTTAATCATATAAACTCAAAATTAGGCGAAAGGGGCAAAATGATGAGTATTTCTATCGAAAAGGCAATTGTAGATGATTGTGAATTATTAGCTCAAATTCAGAAAGACAGTTTTGATGACGAGTCAAGAACCTTTAATAACGAGCCAGGTGGTCCTGATGGATATGATTCTAAAGAATCGCAAATTGAATTCATGAAACACGGACATTACTATAAGATTCTAAAAGATAGTGAAATTGTTGGTGGTGTTATAGTCTATGTGAGTAATAACTTTGTATATAATTTGGGTAGGATCTACATTGATCCCAAGTATCAAAATCGAGGGATAGGTCACCAAGTGATCAAGCTAATAGAGGCTAAATATCCTGAGGCGCAGAAATGGTGGCTGGATACTCCGAATTGGAGTGTTAGTAATCATTATTTCTATGAGAAAAGTGGCTATGTCAAAATCAATGAAGAAAATGGCCTGTTTATTTATGAGAAGTGTATGCGTAGCTAATGATTGAAATGTAATTGGATTCTAAATTTGGTTATTCTTAGAAATGATGTTGGGATTAAAATGAGCAAGTGAGGGGAAGCTTGGAACTAGAGGAGTGACAGCGACCGCCTTTGTCTCTAGATTTCCACCGGTATAGACCGTTTATATGGAAGAAATCTAGAGACAATAGGGGCCGGGGTTTCAGATGTTCACCATAGTTGCACTGACCCGAACTCTTCACGTCTTCAGTTCAATCAATATAGTGTGAAGAAGATTAGTAAGACAATGAATGTATCTTTTGGTAAAATGAAGAGGCGAGATGACCTGACCAAGTTACTCGCCATAGCCGATCACTTCCAACGATCGGTTTTTCTTCGCTTTTTCCTGATAATACTTATTAATTAACTCATCCAGAATCATGGATTGTATCAGAACTTTGGGATGCATGAATCCACCGTATTCCTCGGAGAGTTCATGTAATTTAGTTCTTGCGCGTTCAATACGATAATGAAGTACTGTTATCACTTGAGCTTTCACCTCCCGTGATAAGTGTAGCTTCTACTGTCAAATAATAGAATTCTCAAAAAATAACAGGAATAGTGTTTGTTTGATTTCAAGCGACAAAAAAGAAACGCTCATCAGAGCGTTTCAAAAAGGATTTTTTATGAAGGTATCATCACTTTACCAGTCGCCCTACGGAAATAATATATTGTAGTTTTCTGTGGCTAGATTCCCCAAATTTACGGGTGAATGTAAGTGAGCCAGGTTGAGTAATCTCAATTTTGCTTTGATTTACTGGTCTGGAATAAGGGTCCACTACATAAGAACTTTCATAAGCCAATAAAGGATGAATATCAATCTGCTGCGGAGTCATCTCAAGACTTTTGTCATACTCAGCGTGAATCACCAGTTTACCGGAATCGTCCCACTCATAGGACTTCAATGTAAAAGCATCCGCGTCAATTACATTCTTTTCCCCATTTCCGTAATACATATCCTGTCCCCAGGAATAGGTTAGAATCTTACCTTGATTAAAGCTTTCATGCTTCAGCTTCAATATACTTTGCTGTGCATCCCACTCCATTTGCGCCTCTGTATCCTTCAATAACACGGACACGGGAAGAAACATAGCATTTTGTATCAGAACTGGCACCGTGTCCATAGTCTCTATATTGTCATTAACGGTAATTTGCTTTGAACCAATCGTCGCTGTTACTTTACGCCCCAGCATCTCGACGGTTGCAGCTTTGGCCTTGGGATCATATACAACCTTACCTCCTAGAATATCCTGAACGGACTTTAACGGGATCAGCAACCGACCTTTCTGATCAAGGTAAGGTGCTTTCGGGTACGTATATAAAATAAAGTAGTCGTTGACTTGAAGGAGAACGGGGCGAGAAGCTTGTTCTTGAGCAGAAATTGGTTCGCCAGCAGGTATGACAAAAGACAGAAGAGTTACTAGAATTATTAAAGTTTTCGTTTTCATAACATCACCCTTTTTCATTATTAATAATAGATCTGAACCATATCACGAACATAGTGAATATAATAAGTTGGCCAGTCGATCGTACCGAACCACTTTGTTCCATCCCAATATGAATAAGTAGAATAATCTTCCCATGGGTAATAATAATCAGATCTCACACTGGAAACGACTGTATCAAGAAATCCTCCCCCCCGCACTTCACCTGTAATGTTGTATCCATTAAAGTTATCCTTTGCTATAGACATGACTCTCTTGACCGACATAGTAGATAAATCTGATGAATTAAATGATGTTTCCATAACAACAACTTGTTTGTAGTTGACCTGGAGATAAGCATCAAAAGTTACATTATCAATGTAAAATTTAACAGATTGAAGGTCATCTAAAATCTCCCAAGTTCCTGGTGAGTACTCAAACTCCTTTCCGAATCGAATGTATCCCTGCCATACTTCTCTCCCAGTTTGATAAGAAAATCCGCCCTCTATTCCCTTTCCATTTTTTGCGTCAAAGCCATAATACATCCATGGTTGTTCTTTTTCTCCCAGTTTTTTGACGCGAGGAATCCAAAATCTACTGTTCACTCCATCAAACCCATTAAAGTTTAATTGTTCACGATAAAAAACTCCTGTTGTTCCTCCGTTTACCTCTGTTGGGGTTGGATTATTCTTGCTTAGTGGATTTATGTAGTCATCATTGTAGTTGTCTAAGAGATTATCAAAGTAGGTTACTTCTGTGACACTTTCATCTCTAGGTTCAGCTTTATCTGCTTTACCAAGATAACCCTGATCTGAACTGTATAGGTCTCCATCTAAGGTAAGATAAATGTACTCCGCTTGTTCTAGTTTTTTTAATTCTTGTTGTAGATTATCATTAGTGTAGGCACTGTTTTGACTTATTTTGTCCAAAGTTTCTGTTAGCGAATCATCATTAACACTGATTTTATTCTCCTTCAGCGCATGAATTATGGCTCTCCGCTTCAGGTCATCGAAAAATGATTTGTTGTAAATACTCTTTTCTGAATCAGCATAAGCGGCATTCCCTAAACATGTAGAATATAAGAAAATAACGACCAAACCTAAACTAACAATCCTTTTTAGCACAAATAATCCTCCCTTTTCTTTTAATACATTTTGTTAAGCCTCTAACCTCTTTCTACACTCACAGTGTATGCCTGCATGTCAAAAAAAGGGGTGTCCATTAAAAGGCAGAATTATATATTTTGTGAAAAAAAGGTATAAAAATAAAAAAAAGAAACGTTCCTCTTATTAATGTTTCTTTTTGCTGAAAGGTATAATTTTAGTTTTGATGATCTTTTAACCGCTAAGGATTTTTGAGAAGGGACTACATAATATCTAATTATTCATAAGTCTCACTATGCAGTCCTTTTACCGTCGTATTATTCTTCATAACATCAGACTGACGAATCTCATTCTTTTCTGAATCCATAATATAGTAATACACAATATCGGGTTCATCATAAAAACGAACAAGTATATGTATGCCATATTTTCCGCCTTTGGAAGGTATACTTGTGATGGATTTGACCTCACTCTGGGCGTATTTTTTCTCTTGATACAGGTAATCTTCCGTAAGCCTCTCATACTCATTCATCTTAATTGCTATAAAACCCATGTATCCCCAATATATAAAAAAGGGTATCGTGAAAGGTACTAAGAAAAGCAAGAATCTTTTTAAACGGCTCATGTACTCGTCCCCTTTCGGCTCTTATGCTTATGTGGTTCGAGGTGACTATAATCTACTCTTGCTTAGAGCGATTTTAAATCCATTACATAAAAGAGGCAGCCATCTCCCGATGACTGCCTCATGTTGTTCGTTGTATGTTGTTACTGGGCTGTTCAGGTTCCTTACAGCTATATCTCCTTCCGCGAAGGCGGATCAGCAGGGGCAGTAGGCTGGATTTTGCGATACTCTTTGTACATATAGAGACGCCAGTGGGTCAGCGTACCGAAGGCGAGAATGAAGAACACACCTGCCGTCTGTGGGATGGAAATGTACATATAGACTACCTCGTGTAGCAGCAGCCTCACAGCCAGCAGCGTGAGCAGGATGAAGAAGAATGCCCGCGAGCGCTGGACAAATACCTGGCCCTGCTGTACTTCAAAGCGAGTGCTGCGAATGAGCGGATATGAGAAGATGAACCATCCGATCAAGAAGGAAGCAAGTGCCCACAAAAGCGGGATACGTACATCCGGAACGACAAACATCGCGAATCCTGTGGCCATCCCTATAGGAGGTATAATAATTGTCTTGCTATTCACCGGACGGTGTCCGACCTTCATACGTATGAAAATAGCCATCAGCGCAATGGTGAGCATACCAAAAGTAGCACCATATTGCAGGTAAGTCGGATTAATCTGAAACATGCAGGAACCTCCTCCTGGAGATGCTGTTGCGTTCATGTCGTATTGTTGGTATCTTGAATTTTAACTACAACATTATACCATAATTCGTAAGCTGGATGCTTGCAGTCGATGCCAATTCAGCTGTGATGTGTCGCTGTAATCATCGTTCGTCATGGTTATATAGAATACGAGAGCGGGTTATGTAACAGACTACAGTATAACCCTTGATGGTTATAATATACAGTTATTCTTGGGCTGCAATGATCAGTTCTTGCCACTGCGCTCTGTTCGAACGAGGTACAGCATGGCGCCAATAATCATAATGAAGGCAATCAAGGCCAGCATCGGAATGGTAATGAATCCGAACCAGTTCAAATAGTCATTCTCGCAGGAGACACGTCCACAAGCCGTACCACTTGAAGGTGCAGAAGCCCGGGAGGCGGCAATTCGCTGAATGATGACATGATAGGTTGAGATGGCTCCGCCGATCCCTGCCAGCGGCAGCACATATCTGCGGATACCAGTATCCCCGCGAAAATAAGCGATCCCTAGCAGCACTGTGAGTGGATACATCAGAATACGCTGATACCAGCAGAGCTTGCAGGGCTCGTACCCCAGATAATCGCTGAGATACAGGCTGCCTAGTGTGGCAATACATGCGACGACCCAGGCACCGAAGAGAATCAGGTCGCTTTTTTTGTAAGAACCAAGCATATGAAATCCCCTTTGTATAATATAATCTGGCTCGTCCCGGAGTATGATAACATCCTTCCACGAGCCCCCATCATTTGAATCTGTTAATATCATATATAGGATCACCTGAATATGTAAAGCTATGCTTGACATCATTATATGTAATTCATAAAATTACACTTGCGAAAACAATATTTATAATTTGGGAGTGTGAACCATGTCCAACATTGAACATAACGAGACGTTGCGTATCATTAGCGAGCGTCATGCTGTCAAGAAATATGTGAAGAATGCAGCTCTGCCTGAAGAGCATCTGCAAGCCATCCTGCGTGCTGCTGGCCAAGCTCCATCTGCTTGGAATCTTCAGCACTGGAAATTCCTCGTGGTTGAAAGCGAAGCTGACAAGCAGAAGCTGCTGCCAATCGCTTACAATCAAAGTCAGGTTGCAGATAGCAGCGTGACGATTGCCGTTCTTGGCGATCTTGAGGCTAACCGTAATACATTTATCTATGATCAGGCTGTTGATAAGGGCTTCCTGCCTGCTGAAGTACGTGATGCTCTGGTTGGACAAATTAACGGAGCCTATCAAAATCCGCAGGTAGCGCGTGATTCTGCTATCCTGAATGCTTCCCTGGCTGCACAGAACATCATGCTGGCAGCTAAATCCCTTGGTTATGACACTTGCGCAATGGGCGGCTTCAATCCGGCACAGCTGATCGAGAGCTTCCAGATTCCACAGCGTTACATCCCGGTTATGCTGATATCGGTAGGAACAGCACTGGAGCCTGCTCGTCCATCTGGCCGTCTACCGCTGGAAGACGTAGTCGTACGTGGCAGCTTCTAAGAACGTCATTTTTCCGGATAACCTATCTGGTTAGCCGATACTAAATATTGTGGATACAATGCGAAGAGGGACTGCCTCGTCGCCACTGACTGTGGTGAACGGAGGCAGTCCCTCTCTGTGTGCTACTTCATCTTTTTTGAGACCAGATACAGCAGGTCAGCGGTCAGAATCGGCAATGATACCGAGGATGGATAGGCCAGATAGCGCGGCTCCCACGCCGGATTGAACTTTTCCTTATACCGCCTGAGTCCCTGGAATCCATACCAGTTGCCGCCATATTGAAAGACCAGCCGCGCCATGCGTTCTTCGCGTAGAGCCTTCTCGTTCTGGCCGACGCTGGACAGCGGCGCCATACCGAGGCTAAAGGTCGAGTAGCCCTCCTCCCGTGCCCATTCCATGACATGCGTGAACAGATAGTCCATGGTGCCATTCGGCGCATCAGGTAGATGCCGCATCAGATCAATGGCGATCTTGTCGTCCCCATCGTAGGCAGGTGCCAGAGAAGCGAACGCGATAATATTCCCGTCAGGATTGCGTACGAGCGCTATTGGCGCACGAGATAGATAGGATTCCTGGAACCAGCCAAGTGAATAGCCCTTTTCCTTACGTCCCTTGAGCCACTCGCATGATACATGTTCAAGCTGCTCCAGAAGGGATGAAGTCAATGGAGGATGCACCATGGTAAAGGAATAGCCCTCTCTGTCGTAACGGTTCCTGACAGTCCTTAGTGGCGTGTTCTTCTTCCCGGAGATGGTGAATTCGTCCAGCTTGACAAGAGCTACCTCCCCCAGCTTGAAGAAGCGGTATCCATTCTCGTGATAGATCGGCAGGTAGTCTGGAGATACCTGATAAAATACCACAAGCAGGGCGTAGCGATCCGCATACTGCTGGAATTCCTGTATAGCTCTGCTAATCTGCTCGCGGGGACCCAACGGATCGCCAAGCACGACCAGCTTGTTGCGGGTGCGTGCGTACGGGATCAATACATTGCCATCACTAGCCCAGTAGAGATGCTTGTCACCAAGGAACAGCATGTGTGTCAGCAGATGACCGTCCTCATCCTCCAGGAATTGCTCAAGCTTGTCCAAGGCTTCCTCATCCAGCTGCTCGGATTTACTGCGCTGAGGGCGAAGTACCATATACATCGTCAGGAAAATCCAGGCGAACAGCAGACTTATGACCGCGGTAATAACAATTCGATTCGGGTCATTAAACAGATGCGAATTCATGCCTTGGGGTAGCCAGTGTGAGAAATAGCGATAACCACCAGCTCCGATCAAGAGATAGACTCCGGTCACAAGGACTGAAATGCCGCCCCAGATGAACAGATTAGTTCTCCGCAGTGGTGCTCCAATCCTGTAAAAGCGGGAGCGCGACAGCCACAGCATCAGGGCTACGAACAACAGGTAGCTCGCCTCTTCAAAATCCAATCCCTTCACGAAGGTGAAGACGGCTCCGGCAAGGAGCAGCACGAGTGTCAGTCGCAGCGCCCGCTTGATCCGTAACGATATGCCATGAGACAGCACAATGAGCATGATGCCGATCATGACGGAAATATCGTGGGACAGTCGCATGATCGGCAGCGTCAACAGATGCTCGGCCCAGCGAAGCCTGTATAGCAGGCCAGGTACGGCAGCGGATAGCAGTAAGACTGCACCGGCGATCAGCACCAGCTTGCTCAGCGCCCATACGCTGAGGTCAGCCAGGAAGCGGAACTGACCAGGCCAGCCCCAGAACCGCTGCCATTTGTTGAGCGAATAGCTCCAGCCGGCTCCGGCAAGCTCTCCGAGCTTCTCCCGTCTGGGCATCATTTCAAGAGCTGCCAGCACCATCCCGATCAGCCAAGGGATGACGAAGTAGAACAGCCGGAAGAGCAGCAGGACGGTGACGGCACGATCCGGGTCTACTCCCAACAGTTGAAGGCCTAGCAGTGTAGTGACATCGAACGCACCCAGACCGCCTGGAGCGAGACTGATAATCCCGGCAATGGCGGCCACGACATAGATCCCAACCAAAGCGTCTATAGGGAGGCCATCAAGAATCTGGATGGCTGCAACGGCAAATGCAAGGCCTGCGAACAGCCATTCCAGCAGCGAGGAGAGCAGGAAGGCCAGAATGGTCTTCCACGGAATTTGTCCCTCGCCTTTGTTGAACCATTTACCGAACATGGGTGTGCGCTGAAGCAGCATAAATACTGGGAAGTACGCTGCCATCCCCCACACAGCCCAGCGAAGCCAAGAATACTCCTGCAGCATAGCAGCTACGGGCAGAATATGGAGAATGCATGCCCATGCCAGTAGAGACAGCCCTATAATTACGATAGGCGACAGGAAGATGACAGCAGTCGTAATTGTCTTGAGCGGCACACCGCTCTTCTTGTACAGCAAAGCCCGCAAGCCTGCGCCTGTAAAGCCAGCGAAGCCAAAGGCATTATTGAAGGTGTTGGCGATCCATCCATAACGGAAGGCTGCCCAGCGGGTGACCTCCAGCTTGAAATGGCGACGAATCACAAAATCATAGGAGCTCATGACAGCAGCAGCAATCAGCGAGAAGATGAGCATGAAGATGATGGAGCCGGGCGATAAGCCCCGCAGCTCGTTCAGCATGCGTCCCGGATTAATGGATTGCAGCTCCCGGCTGCCCAGCCACACGACCAGGGTAATAATAACTACTGGAATGATCAAGCGTACAATTCGTTTCTGATAGGCTGAGACCACCAGTTGAATGATTTTGAGAGATGCTAAGCGCTCTCTGAAAGGAAGCATATTTTCACCTACCTGGTAATCTTGAGCACGTCATTCGTGCCTTAGTGGCACAATCTGTAATAATCCATAAGTATATACGCAATTGTTGAATCCTTGGTTCATAATACTACATTAATGTACAATATCAAGTTTCAGGACCCCAAATTGTAAAATCATTGTATGGAGCCCGTTATTTTACACAACTGTAGTGGAAGATTGGCTTTCTTTTTAGTAGAAAGTGTATACTAGGGTTAACAGGTCTGAGCAATCGAAAGATTTCTAAATCCAGATCATATAGAATTTAAGCTAGATTGTACGGGAGAGATGATTCATGGTAAAGTTCTTCAAAAGTATGCTGAGCTGGATATGCTCTTTTGGCATTGCGATCGTCATTACATTACTTATCGGTATTTTTGGTATTCAACCTTATACGGTGGAAGGTCATTCTATGGACCCGACGTTACATGACCAGCAGAAGGTGCTAGTGTCCAAGATTCCCAATTCGTTCCCGGGAACGATAGAGCGGGGGGATATTGTCATTATTGATAGTCGCGTACATGAGGCGCGTACTATTCGGGATGATATCATGGAGCAGCCAATCATGCGCTGGCTGAGCGATGAGCCGACGGATTCCATCTATGTGAAGCGCGTGATCGCCAAGGCCGGTGACGAGCTTGAGCTGAATCAAGGCCAGGTATATCTGAATGGTACACTGATGGATGAACCGTATATTAAGGAAGAGATGATGAATCAGGGTGACCAGACGTGGGATGTGCCGGAGGGCTATGTCTTCGTCATGGGAGATAATCGCAATAACAGTAACGACAGCCGGGTGCTTGGCTTCATTCCGCTCAGTCATGTGATTGGTAAGAAGCTGAATTAGAGCGCTGGAGTAAATGCTATGTAAATAATACATCTGAGAGATCGAGGGCAGGCTTGGTAGAGCTGTTCCTCGATCTTTTTGTATAGATGGCCATTATATAATTTAGTGCCTTGCCAATGAGTAATGCTGATAATTGGGTAATAATGATAGACGAAATATCTATCTCATGATCCAGGGAGGAATTTGACCATGGCACAAGAGCAGATGTACTACTTTTATACAGGAACATATGCATCACGGGAGGAGGAGGCCTTATATCTGTGCAAGCTGGATGGCGACAATGGAGAGATGAGCGTAGTGAAAGGTACCGATGGCATTGAGCGCCCGTCCTTTCTGGCCCTACATCCAGAGGAGAATTGCCTGTATGCTGTCAGTGAGGATGGTGAGGGGAAGGTATATGCTTATGCAGTCGATGAACAGACTCACAAGCTCCAGCTATTGAACCATCAGTCAACACAGGGGGCTCATCCCTGCTACGTCTCGGTGTCGAAGGATGGTGCCTTCGCTCTGGTCTCCAATTATTCTGGAGGCAATGCCGGGATGTTCCCTATCGTGAGTGGTGAAGGTCTTGATGAGATGGCTGCTCAGATCAAGCATGTGGGGTCCAGTGTCCATGAAGAGCGTCAGGAGGGACCACATCCCCACTCGATCGTGCCTGACCCTTCTGGCGACTATGCCATGGTCTGCGATCTGGGACTGGACCAGATTGTCATCTATCGGATCGAGGAAGGCAAGCTGGTGACTCATAAGGAAGCTGAGCAGCCGAAGGGGGCCGGGCCTCGCCATCTAATCTTTCATCCGAACGGCCAATTCGCATATGTAGCCAATGAACTGGACAACACGGTCACGGCCTTCTTGTACGATGTGCACTTTGGAGAGCTGCAGCCCCTCCAGCATCTATCTACACTGCCCGAGGACTATCGGGAGGAGAATACTGCGGCTGATATTCGGGTTACGCCGTGTGGTCGCTTCCTGTATGTATCGAATCGTGGGCATAACAGTATTGTGTTGTATCGGATTGACGAGGAGAGCGGGAAGCTCGAACCGGTAGAATGGGTGGATACGCTAGGCAAGACGCCACGTAACTGTAATCTGGTAGGCGGCTATCTTGTCGTAGCTAATCAGGAGAGTGACAACCTCGTCTCCTACTCCATTGATGGGGAGACAGGTCGATTGACAGCGTCAGGACATCAGCTGGAGCTGAAATCCCCCGTGTGCGTGGAGCCTGTTGCACGCTAGCGCATATTATGGCCGACACTTTTTGGTAGTTGATTCTCTCGTCCACTTCTTTCACGTATTTGACGAAATGCGCGGATGCTGCGGAGGGATCTGAAGAAAAGAACATGCTCGGCTTGAAAGCCCGATTTCATCTGCTGCTTCCCAGGTTCACATAGGAAATCGAGCTTTAACAGTGTGATTGGAAGATCCCTCCGCACTCACAGAAAACTTATATATTTGACGAAAAATGCCGATATAAAAAGTAACAAATCCAAGTGATATAGGATGTGACTAAGAGTGAATCAATTAGATGCAGTACTGGCGGCTATACATTTTATTAGAGAAGCTGCACGTCAGGACGTTTCAATTTCTGTAATGGATCGGGAGAAGTTTTTACTATTTGAATCTGGTAAAGAAATGGCGTATGACTTTAAAGCAGGAGACCCACTTCCCGATATACATAGGGATTTCAAGATGCTTAAAAATGGAATGAAGACAAGAGAGCACTACTCTGCGGAGATATTCGGGAAAGCTGCTGATTCTTATTTCCACCCGATCCATAATGAAGAGAATAAAATTGTAGCTGTGTTGTGTATTACATATAGCATGGATGCACAGTACCGACTCAAGAAGCTGATGACCAAAGCAGAGGAAATCACAGAAAATCTTGTCGAAGGAATTCAGCATGTGGCTGCCCATTCAGAGGAACTCAGTGCAACGACCGAACAAATCCTGGACAACTCCAAACAAGCTGTTGATAACACAGGCCATGTAAATGAGGTGGCAGGTTATATTAAGGAAATCTCTGAACAAACGAACCTGCTTGGTCTCAATGCGGCGATCGAAGCTGCTCGTGTCGGTGAAGCAGGAGCCGGATTCGGAGTGGTGGCTAGTGAAATCCGTAAAATGTCTATGGGTACCAAGGAAGCAACAGGACGCATTGAGCATTCCTTGCATGCGGTCAAGGAATCGGTATATACCATGCAGCAAGAGATATCCCAAATTGCTGTGTCATCACAGGAGCAAGCTAAGCTGGTCATTCAATTCATGGAAGTTATTGATCAATTGAATGAAACAAACAATGGACTGCGGGAATTGGTAAACAAGATCACGGATCATTCGGAGGGGTAACTTGCATTCTGATGGTTCCGTTCTCCCATCAGTAATAGAGGAGAGCATTATACACGTCAAAAACTCTAAACCTTAAAGGAAGGTTTAGAGTTTTTGACAATGATGCCCACGACCAGCTTCACCTTTCGGATTAGCCCCGCGGATGGATATAGGCCTTGTGCCTGCTTAAGAATACTGTTTGTTTAAGAGAGCGGTATCGTAATATTCCTCAAAGGATTTAATCTTGTTATTTTCAAATTTGAATATTTGAACGTAAATACCATTGTATTTGATTTTTTTACCCTTACCCCAAGGTCCATTGGCCAAAATATCAATATTGCTACGTGTCTTAGTCACAATCGTATTTGGATTTTCACCGATGATGAATTCATCAATGGTCCATTCGAAAGTTCCTTTCATGTCCTTGAAGATAGGATCAAAGAATCCTTTTATAGCATCCCAACCTTCTTGAACGGCACTGTGCAGGACGGCAACATCGTCGGTTGTAAACGGAGTGATCACGGCTGGATTATCTTTAACCCACAACGAATAGAATTGATCCGTATCCCCAAGATACAGAGAGAAGAATTCAATAATAACATTCATATTTTTTCTGGCATCTTCATTTGCTGTGGACATTGAAGCATTGACGGTTACATTTTTAATTTTATTTTCTGTCATATTCTTTCACTCCTTGATGATCATGATTAAGAGCACAGCTACACCCGCTTGCAGAACCTCGTTTGTTCATAACCTAATCCAAGTATAAAATAGAAAAATTCAAATCATAATAGACTAATTGTTAAGAGTGTAAAAATAACAGACACATAGAGGTGGTTGTAAAAACCACAGCGTTCATATGCGGCGAGCGTTGGGAAAGGATGAGGGAAATAATATGATCAAGCGTATCAAACCTAAAGAACTATTGGCAGAGTCCTTGATGGAGCTGGCGAAAAAGCATTTGATCCAGTCGATCACAGTCACAGACATCACAGAGAACTGCCAGGTGAGCAGGCAGATGTTCTACTATCATTTCTCTAGCAAATATGATCTGATCTCATGGATATACAGGGACAAAGCAGACAAAATTGTAGAGGAATATATAGAGAAGGAGCCTTGGGGGAAGGTTGCCGGAAGAATTATTGAGTTTATTAAGGACGACTATATTTATTTTAAAAAAGCGTTTGACGATGATACCCACTTGTCCTTTTACAATATCATTTATAACTACACAGTTGAATGCCATACAAAGCATATCCTAAAAAGAACGAATAAAGACATTCTCCCTGCCGAGGTTCTTTTTGCCATCCGCTTTAATGCCTACGGAGGGGTAAATGTTACCAGGGATTGGCTGGAGAACGGGATGAAAGAGACACCGTCGGAACTGGGAGAATTGATCTATTCAGCTATGCCCTCTTCGATCAGTCCGTATTTTGAAGCTGCTTCCCGTGTTTAAACGAAAAGTCTGCTCTGTAAATTATATTCCAGTGATTTTTCCAAATGAATCAGTAGCTTTCAGCTAAAAGTCTCGGACTTTTTTTCACTAATCCTTCGCTAATCATATTTTAAAAAGCGGCTTTTCCCGTGGATTGAGGTGGGAGAAGCCGTTTTTGTAATGAGACATGATGTTCTTACAAGCCTTCTCGTGCCGGAGTATCCATCAGCTTGTAGTAGAGCCGGAACACAATATCCTGATTGTAGTTCCCGAATCCCGAACCGAATAAGGTCACACCGCCGACATGTCTTGACTCCTCCAGCACGGCGATGCGGAAGGTCCACTGCTTGTTCTCGATGCCTACCTGTTGTATGCCAACGTCAGAAATTTGCTTGCCATCGATGAAGGTGCCTTCAGTAGTAATTCGAAGCCGCTTAAGCAAGCCATATTGGTTGACAGTATCCGGCCACCAGCCTGGCGTATACTTTCCGCGACTGTCTCCGAAATCCCCCGGGCTGGTCCAGGTCCCAAGCTGAACATCATTCAGGAAGAAGGTAATGTCCGAAGGCCAGTTGTTGTTCGTGGCAGGGGCTTCAGATGAGAGCTCCAGGGAGATCTCCAGTTCCTCAGGGTGCTCGCTGGAGAGCAGGAAATTGGGGATTTTGTAATCGATATAGCCTTTACCGAACCAGAGAATTTTAGCATTTACTCGCTCTGCATCCAGAAAGTAACGAGGCTCGTCGTACTCACCAATAACACTGTCGACGGTAGCCAGCCCGCAGGTTGGTTCGATCTTGAAATCGGCATAATGACCAACGGAAATCTCGGTATGATGATATTGACGCACCTCTTGCTGCTGTCCGGGGAGCGTAATCTCAATCTTGTCTGCGGCGAGGCTGCATACCTTCTGCACGCCACCACGACCTGGCTGCATACGGGTGGAGATCAATCCGGCCTTCTCCAGCTTCTTGACATGCATAGTCATAATGGCGCTGCTCAATGTCAGTGCATCTGCCAACTCGCGGATATTCATCGGCTTGTTCGCCAACAGTTGTATAATCTTCAATCTGACTTCACTGGCTAACGCTTCGTACACCGGAAGAGATTTTTCTGAGATATCGAGTTCCATGGGCGCTCCTAACTTGTAAATTCTATATCGTTTACATATGTGTATATTATTTATGTTTTTACTAACTATAATACGATGATCTGTCCCCGGTTACAAGCCCAATCCTTGGCCTGTCTCCGGGGACAGATCGGATGACAACTTAAGATGAATACAATAGATGACCATTAGCAACACCTTGTAGTCAGGTGTTCATCGGACTATTGGTTCGAATCATGAGTATCTGCGGATGTACCCTTGGGGGTCTCAGTGTCTTCATCCGACTGGCCTGCATAAGGGCGGTTACTTCGGGATCGTCCACGAGTGAAGCGGAAGCCGAGGACGAATAGCAGGAGCTGAACAGCCAGAATATAAGGGGAGGCTCCCAGCCCAAGCCACTGCAGCAAAGCCATGCCAGCGATGAGAAAGGATACAATGCTGGCCGGAATATGAGAGGCCGTCACATCCAGACCATTCTGGCGCCGAAGGCTAAGTAGGCGGTAAGCACACAGAATGGCCAGTAGGCCAGACAGGAGCTGCATCCAGAGCAAGCTATGCTCCCATGGGGTCGCCGTATCTTCGAGTGTCAACCATTGACGCAGCATCCGCCAGATGAGCCAGAGAATGCCGATCAGTGCAGCTGGACCGAGAGCTGGGCGAAGCATACTCCACCAGGCCGCTCCCCATCCGGGGGCATGTGTCTCTTGCAGCAGCATTCGTCGTTCGTCGATCAGCTTGTTCATTTCTCGTTCTATCGATTTATGCAGTAGCGAGACACGGGAGCTGTCTGCTTGTTGCAGACAATCCTGAATCTCCTCCTGCAGATAGGGTGTTAGATAGGGAGCTGCCTTGGCTTTCTCCAAAGCCCGAACAAGGCTGCTATCCGGCTCACCCCGCCTGGACGTTTCCCTTACACATGCCAAGGCTCCGGCAAGCTCGCCATATATGTATAATGATTCCTGGAGCTCGTCCAGCCTGCTGCGACGCGATAGTCGCAATTGCGCAATGCTGTGCGCGTACAGCCACACCACGAGGACGCCAGTCCAGGTGAACGCCAGCATGGCGAAGAGTTCGATCCAATTCCAGTTCCAGTTCATAGGCTCCGCTGGGGACAACGACGGTCCCTCCTTTCCTTGATAATTACACTATTGCATAACCCCGATATACATTTCAAGAAAGACGCCAAAAATCCTGAACGTGAAACGGGAGGCTAAGCTTCAAGGGAGTGTTCATAAGGTGTTAAATATAGCTCTTTATTCATATAAACGCGCAGTATCTGGAGGCAAACGCTGTATCGGGCAGTGTTTGTGAGTTAATTTTGCATAATACTGTTACAATAAGTAAGATAAGCGAGCGCGGAAGGAGAATTGTTCAGATGGAGATTAGACATGAGATACCTGCTGCTGAAGAGTACCTGTCACTACGCGAAGAAGCTGGACTATCCGTGTTCAGCCTAGAAGCAGCGAAAAAGGGACTTGCCAATAGTCTGTTCGCGGTAACGCTCCGTGAGGCAGAACAATTGATCGGAATGGGGCGGGTAAGCGGGGATGGAGGATGCTTCTTCTTGGTCACCGATATTGCTGTTAAGCCGTCTGAGCAGGGAAAGGGCTACGGTAAAATTATACTGGGTGAGATTATGGAATATTTGGAGCGTGAGGTGCCTTCGGGAAGCTTCGCCAATCTCATCGCAGATGTTCCGGCTCACCGACTGTATGAGCAATTCGGCTTTCGGCTGACGAGCCCTGTCTCAGAGGGGATGTACTGGAAGAAGCCTTGAAGGAGTAAGATGGCGAGAAATACGTTTAGCCAGAGCAGAGTAAGGATAAGTAATAACATAAGATGTGCATTCACAAGATTGATCAGCTAATGAGATAAGCCTCTTAAATAGAGAAGGGAGAAATTCATAAAATGAACATTATCGTATTTGGGGCAACAGGAAGAGTGGGACAAGTCATTGTGAAGGAGCTGTTGAAGCGGAAGCATCAGGTCACTGCGGCGGTGAGGGATGTACAGCGTTTGGGCGGGTTGACCGGAGATGTGAAGGTCGTGGAGGTCGATCTGATGTCGCTTGCTGCCGTGACCGAAGCAGCACAAGGTCATGAGTTGATCATTAGTGCATACGGGCCGCGCTTCGGAGCTGAGGATGAGCTCGTTGAGGTGGCTCGCATTCTGATTGAGGCAGCCAAGAACGCTCAAGTACCACGGATACTGGTCGTAGGTGGGGCGGGTAGCTTGAAGACCGGCAGCGGAGAGCTGCTGATGGATACGCTGGAGTTCCCCGAGGAGGCACGTCCGCTGGCTCTGGCTCATGCTGAGGCGTTCGCAGTCATCTCCCAAGCTGATGTGATTTGGACATATTTTAGCCCTGCTGCAGTCATTAAGCCAGGGCTTCGCACCGGGAATTTTCGCATAGGTACAGACTGGCTCGTAACCGATGAGCTTGGTTACAGCCGAATTTCCATTGAGGATTATGCGGTTGCTCTCGTAGATGAGGCGGAGGAAGCAGAGTTCGTCAATGCCCGCTTCACAGTTGGTTACTAGAACCTTGACCTTAAGGAAAAAGTCGGTTCCGGTACGCTGGTAAACGGTATTTTCCTGGATGGTTCCGGTTCTGCACAGATGAAGGCAGGCAAGGTTATCGTACCAGGCGACAAACGTAAATTTTACTCCATGGGGTTACCTTACGAGGAGCGTTCCAGTCCCTATTCACCCTACAGAAACGAAGGTATCAGTCTATTGATGCCTTTGTTTTTTCTTTTTTTCATAAATTTCAAAATGATGCAAGTTATTTTGGAAGTAGTGCAACTTCCAAAATTTGTACTCGTTAAATAAAGAGAAAGGATGTGAACATCTAAATATGATGAAACCTGCTCGTATTATTCCGATCCTCCTACTTGCTGCAAGCATTGGTTTGTTTACTGGCTGTGGAAAACAGGGAACAACAAGTTCATCCACTAATGAAACAGCATCTCCAGCGGCTTCAGAATCCACAGAAGAAGAATCAAGTCAAGCAGTTGCTCAGCAAAGTGTGGATGAGATCAAATGGAATGAAGTGAAAGACCCCCTGATTGAAGAGGGTATGATAACAAAACTCCAAGCAGCTGTAGCCGCTTTTGTAGCCAACGATTTGGATCAATTCCATGCTGCGCTTGCTCCAGGCGTTGGAGCAGCTTACGATTATCTATTGGAACAACCGGTGGCGTTTACGGGTATTTCCAAAGCTATACAAGAAAATAATCGGCTATGGATACCGATAGTTGGCAAACGTCTTAATAAAGAAGAAGGCTCTTCACCCGATGTAAGTTATGCCTTTTACTTTGAAAAAGATAAGGAGGGAGTATGGCAAATTGTTGCTATAGACTAATCGGTGGTACCCTGTCCAGGAGTGGTACGGGATTAATGACTTAATCTACGGGGCGAGTGATGATTGAATATTGATCTGTAGCTGAAGAAGTCCTCATATTTGTAGAGGGCTTCTTTTTTTTGTTGGAAATTTTAAACAAATTCATATTGACCACTGTTGAATTCTATTGTGTAATGTAATTACATCCTATTTCTGGATTTTATGAGAGGAGGTGTATGGTTGGATGACTCCGATTCGTGATATTGTGGCAGATTATATGCAGAAGAATGATTATAGAATTGCTCAATTTGCCGATTATTCAGGCATGAACCCTGGTACACTCAGTCGGTTAATCCAAGGGAGCAAGCCCATTGCCTTTAATCAGCTTGTACTGGTTACACAGGCTATGGGGCTGTCGGAGGATTACTTCTTCGATCGCTATGTCCATGAATGTGTCGCTACCCCCTCATTACGTAGAATTCGTCCATTCATAGTGCGATGTGCCAAGCTTGAACGTCTTGACTGTATAGAGCGGCTAGTATTTGAATTGCTAGAGGACAACTCTTATGTATCTACTATGTTCGAAATAGCCGAGGAATTATATGCAGATAACCTGTTACAAGCCGCTAAGTTCATCTATCTGCGGGTTAGTGAGGCGGAGAGGTACCAGCACTCTGAGCGTCTGGCGCTGTGCCGGTATCGTCTCTTTGTCATTTCATTGGGTACGGATCTGGAAGCCAACTATAGGGCCGCCATGGTATTTGAGGATTATGTTAACCGGTTAGATGAGATGGATCAATTGGATGCGTTGAAGCACTTGATTAATGTTTTTGCAGCCGTACATGATTGGAAGCGTGTAGATAGACTAGCACAAGAAATACTTCGACTAGCCACGATGTTCTATGGTCAAGTAACAAAGGAAAAAAGTGGGGGAACTCCCTCTCAGCCGATGTACTATTATATTTTATATGCGTGGCTGGTATGTTCCAATGTGTGTGAAGAAAACCGAGACTACCAAGGTGCCTTAGAGTTCGTGGCTCTTTACAGTACAGGTGAGAGTTGGATAAGGGAGGATGACGAGCAGGCACGCAGGTGTATCCTACAATTCAAGGAATGGGGGGAAGCAAACGCGCTCCTTTACAGAATGATGTCGGGAGAGGCCGAGGCTTTACAAGAATATGCTGATTACATAGCTTCTTATCCTAATGAGATTTCTTATGCGTTATGTTTTATAGTTCAAGCTGCCAATAAATATAACTACATCATTGAAGAGGTTTTAGAGCGATTTCATGACTATATTCTGTTTCCCTCAAATGAACAATACAATGAAGCATTTATGGCAGAGAAATACACAAGATTTTTAGCAGATTTGGCTGTGTATCAGTATAGCCATCGGCCAGAGCTTTCCATAAAATTAATTTTGGATAGTTTGAAAATAGCTGTTAGAATTCACAGTGTGCTGAATATGCTTAATTGTATGACCCTCTTTGAGCAATATCGGGACTTGGCTGAACCGGAGGAACTAAAGGAATTCAAGAATCTCTCCATGGAGGTGCATCGTATCAATGCGGAGGCGATACCAATGGATAAGGCTTAGTTTTATTATGAGTTTATCAATTGTTATAGGAAACATTGTTACAACTTTGGGACATGGTATGGGTTCTTAAATGATACTCGCTTTCTCGACTTTCGCTACCTTTCAATAAACTAGAACCAGAGTGTTGGATTAGATTTTTCAATATTTTTATGAGGGATATTCAGATAACAAGGGGTTCTTTAATTCTACTGTTAATAGTAGAACTGAAGACTCCTTTTTTCTTTGATCAGGATTATCACTGGGATTACCCTTTAATATAGCCATATTATTTGTAGATGATTTGTAGCAGTTGTGTCATTTTACTAAGATAATCACATTTGACAAAAATAGTTAAGATATTACACAGAAGGAGGTGAATTAATCATGCCAAGCAATAAATTTTTTGTCCGTATACGCATTGAACGTGAGCGAATTAAACTACACCAAGTAACTGCAAGGTATCCCATGCAACATCCCAAGGTCATTGCACAATCTATCAAGCTTGATGAACTAATGAATATATATCAGCAGCTTGGTACTGACACAAAAGTCAGGTCTGTTGTATAGACATTTGAACTGGGCGAGTAACACTTTGGCCGGGTTCGCTCGTCCTTTACATCAAATGTCCATGCCATTGAATTGTAGGGCCGATATCCAGCTGTGGAAAAGAAGGATTATCCAACTAAAGTAAAATGGTGAGGAGAGTTGTTTTAAATGAAGAAGAAATTATTTTCTGCACTGCTTGTTACAACGAGTCTTATTCTAGCAGCAGTTCCTGTTAGTGCGAATACTTTTGGACAAAATGCATCTGGTGGATGGAGTGAGACTGAAGGCTACTACGTCAACAATGTTTCATCAGCGAAAGATAGCATTGTCTTGTTTGGTAATGGCGGGCCTCCTGCTTCTCGCCCTGAAGTCCATAGAGCTACCAAACAAACTAGGGCAGAATCAAGTACTATGTATGAAAGAGTTCATGCCTATACAGCATGGGAGAATAAATACCACTACACACAAGCTCGCTATGAGAGTGTTCTTTCAGGCAATATTGAAGCAGACAGTGGTCGTGTATATGGTAGGGATGTTACCAATGCATACAGTGGATGGGTAGATAACTTTGCTGGGTGGTTAGTAGCTCATACTTATTGGGGAAGTTAACATTACGAGATAAAGGACCAAGAGGGATAATCCGTTGGATTATCTCTCTTATACAAAAATAAGATGCTAAAAACTTACTTTAAAACGTATCATAGTCATTCTTACACGGTCATGCTAATGTTCATCTGTCTGATCATTACAGCAACATTCTGGTTGTATTCCTATCTGGATTATACCAACATGTTGAATAACGGATATATTGGTCGACACTCGATCGCTTTCAAGATGGAAGAGAAGCGATCTATGGAAAATGAACAAATATCAAATTTTATTCTGATGCAATATCACATGGAGACTCCCAACATGAAGCACGTTAAGATCAAGGGGAATGTTACTTGGCCTCCGATGGTATATAAGGGAGAATTCAATGAGGAAGATCATAAGTATGATAAATTCGCCATTATTGGAGCTTCCGTAGATCAAGAGAACGTTCCAGATGATTATAAGATTATAGGGGTCTTCAACGGACCTAATGCCTATAGATTAGATAGAGAAGTCTGGTTGATGAGTAATGAAGCGCTCGATCTGGTGGATGGACAGCAGTTTGTATTTTCATCACCCGGCTTTGGCGTAAGAAGCAAGCTTCACAGCTATATGAATGGGAATTCTATCGAAGAGATCCCTCTACAGCAATATGGTACTTATACGCTAGAGTCTAACAGGATGCTTATGTATATATTGTTCATTGCAATCATTTTTTTAGGCTCAGTCTTGATCCTGCTGACTTATGTATGGGCTAATAAGGACCAGAAGCTGATAACGATACTTTATTTATCAGGATATTCACCTAAGCGCTTATTAAAAATTCTAATGGTATCGAAGCTGCTTCCATTTGTGTGTGGTTCAGTTCTATTGATAGCATTTGCTATCACATTTCATGCTTATATTTACTCACTATGGGATCATACCTGGGTGTATGCTACGTTATTACTATTTATATTTCAGTTCCTCAGCATCCTATTGATCCATGCATATGCTGTATTCAAGTTTTCTGATGATCAAGGAGGTAAGAAGTGTTGAATGTTACACGCATCTTATTCAAGCAATCAAGGCTAATCTCTATACTGCTAGTCGTCATTTCCATGATCTTTGCAGGATTGGTTCTCAATGTGGTTATGAATGTGAAGCAAGCAAACCTGGAAGTAAGGTCCACTAAGAATTTCAAAGGAAAGAATGTGTTCATCGTTTCGGATTCTCTACATAACGAAAGAGAAAAGGAGTTTTTTCGGGAATCCAACAGCTTGAATACTTTGAATAAGTTCGCACATGAATTAAGAAATAATAGTAGTTGGGAGTATTACAATCCAATCTGGCAACCTATTGAAGTCGCTGATTTCGAGGGTGACCCCCATTTCGATGCATTTTACGAAGCAGGCATTACCGAACCTGCCTACAATGTTAATGGTATGAGCTACAGTAACCTTAAATCCGTACAATTCAATCAGAAGGTATTTGAACTGAACAATCTGCAGTTTCAGGATGGCAAAGGCTTTGTAACGGAAGATTTTAGGTTCGATAAAGCCAAGGGACAGATTCCTGTCATACTCGGAGCAGATTACACAGGTATCTACGTACCAGGAGACACACTGGATATTTTGTATTATGATCATCGATTGCAGGGAGTCGTGACCGGAATTCTAGCGCCCTCCCAAAAAGTGCTGACTAAAATAGAACCAGAGCTTCCACTGGATGCTTATATGATTCTGCCGCTGATGTCATTTGATGATGCTGTCCTGAATAGCAGTGGCCTGTTCTTTCGCGCTTCTTTATTAAGTCAGATCGGCGGTATGATGATTACGGATTTGAATGCCCTTGAGCTTCGACAGGAATTAGCTACGATATCTGGTACAGCCAACTTTTACGATTTTGATATTATTGGTGCTAGCGGTATAGCTATAAATGCACTTGTGGCCATGACAGAGACGAACAGAGGTATATTGATTGGGTATGCCGCTATCATCGGATTCATAACACTATTCCTCTTCTTATGGGCCATAACGAATGTGATCAAGAAAAATACAGAGGTCTATAAAGTGTTTCTGATCTCAGGGGCAAGCATGTCACAGCTCTACCGGGCAACTAGAAATCGGTTTGTATTGTGCTTGTTGATCAGTCTAATTATCCCTGTGGGCTCCATTTTCATCTTAATTAATAATCCTCTGGAGATTGTTCCGATCTATTTGTTGACGATCCTTCCCATATTTGTACTAATCGTGTGCATGTCAGGGTGGTTTATCAAGCGTACGTTCCAACGTTTTGATCTTGTACAACAACTGAAAGGATGATTCTGAGTGACGCTTATACTAGCGAATATTGCTAAACACTATAAAGGCAGAACTATATTTGACAATATCTCCTTGAGGACAACCCAAGGTCAAATGATAGCGATAAAAGGAAAAAGCGGTATAGGGAAGAGCACGTTGCTAAATATCATAGCCGGTCTCGAATTGCCTTCTGCGGGTGAGGTAACTTTAAGTGATGTATCGTTTTCTGGGAAAAATCTGAGTGAACTAAGTTCAATACGTGGCAAGCATATCGGATACATCTCGCAGCACAATCCAATGATCCCCAAGCTTACGATGTCAGAGAATATTATGGTTCCATTGCTGTTCGACAAGAGCGGTGACAGGGAAAATGTACAACAGCGCATTACGACGTTGGCGGAGGTACTTCAAATTGAGGATTTACTTAATCAGAAGATCGAGAAATTGTCTGGCGGCGAATTACAACGAGTAGGCATCATTCGTGCCTTAATCAATAATCCCAAACTTATAGTAGCGGATGAACCAACAGCCTCGCTCGATGATGAGACTTCAGCGTTAGTGCTTCATTGTTTTAACCAGCTGAAATTAAGTGGTGTAACCATAGTAGCGGCTACGCATAATAGGGCATTCTCTGAAAGTTGTGACGTTACTTACTTGTTGGCTAAAGATGGATTGATTGCTGAATGAGCAGCAATGAGAAGTACAATCCTTATTCTAACTTTTGGAATTTTATTGCAATATCATTATTTCTGTTCAAATATCAGGAGTTTCTTAACAGCATTTTCAATAATGAATTCCTTGGCTTTGTCATTCAATTTGCACTGATTAGCCTTTCGTTTATGTATGTTAGTCCTTATTTGGCAAAGCCACTGAAATCATTCTGTGACAGGACCCGCATTAACATTCATATACTTACGATATTATATTTTATTTTGTATGTTTTTTTACTATGATGATTTTCATGTATTGTTGACCATGAGGCAGAACAGACTCAACTCCATTGGATATAATGAAGGCTTTGAGAGGTGATGATATGCTGTCATTATACATTTTATTATTTCTTATATATTGCGGGACATACATCATATTAAAAATCTTGAGTTCTATCATAAAACATTGGAAGTCTCATAAGAAGGATAAGGCAAGTCGTAAAAGGAACTTGCTACTACGAGCACCGTCGCTTACTGCTCTGATTATCATTATTGTGATTGCTTTTGGAATGTATATCCAACTACAAATGAAATATACCCAACTTGAAGACAACCTAAGAGATCATCTCATCCGTGTAGAGGGATACAGTCCATCCGAGATTGTCAGTATCGAAGCTGAACTTAGTAAAATGCCAAAATACCCAGTCTATGTCGAATTTGCTGATGATCCAGGTGTCAAATATACATTTACAGATCAAAATTCTAATCAATGGTTCCAATTAAGTCCCACAAATCCTCAGCGGTTGAAAAGTCAATAAGTTAATAATTTGTAAGAGCCCAATCTAAAAGTCAAGTGTTGATTTTTAGTCTGGGCTCTCTTTTCTAGTTTTTTGACCAAAGTTGGCGATATAAATCTATAGATGTTGACTCTTCAAGTATTCTTTCGCCCGTAAATTATAAAAGCTTTGGAAATGGAGTTACTTATACTTATCTTAATAATCCGGCAGCACCAGCCGGTGTACTATATGTAGGTAATATGTCAATTCCAACAAACGTAGATCGCGTTAGAATTACTCATAACGGTCTTCAGGCGTTCTCGATGAATAGTGCTTCATGGTTTAGCGTAGGTCAAATTGGGTCAGGAGTTGATATAAACTAATGAATATACATGTGATTCAGGCAGTGGACTTCGCATTTGAGACATCTACTATTAAGGCCAAAAATGCAATTCTATTTGTTTCTGAAAAGCACAATATAACCTTTACAACTCACCAAAGTTATTTAGATACAAAGAATATGATTAGTAAGGCTGATCATGTCATCGTTTCAAACGAATGGAGCCCTCATGCGTATATTGATTTTGCGATAGCCATTGAATTAAATAAGAGAGTAGTTGTAATTAACGAGCCAGAGCGGATAGAAAGTCCTCTATTCCCTTATTATAAAGATGTGACTTTTGAAATAACTTCTGAAACGTCATTTATTGAATATCTAACTAATTTAGAAGATTGACGGATTATTAATCTAAGTGCGACCGTTCATCTAAAAAGGATTTGCGACGCTACCTATCTATTGACTAAGGAGGGGTTGATTGCTGAATGAGCAGCAATGAGAAGTACAATCCCTATTCTAACTTTTGGAATTTTATTGCAATATCATTATTTGTGTTCAAATATCAGGAATTTTTCAATAGCATTTTCAATAATGAATTTCTTGGTTTTATTATTCAATTTATACTGATTAGCCTTTCGTTTATGTATGTTAGTCCTTATTTGGCAAAGCCACTGAAATCATTTTGTGATAAAACTCGCATTAACATTCATATACTCACGATAGTATATTTTATCGTTTATGTTTTTGTGCTGTAATGATTTTCGTTTTGTTAACAGTGAGACAGAACTGGTTCAACCTCTTAGATTGATATAAAATAGGCTCCAGGCTTTAATTAGTCTGGAGTTTTCCTTTACCTTTTTGAGGACGGATTATCAATCGAATGTTCAGAAAGTTCGAAGAGAAAACATAAATACATGGATGTAACTTTCATTAAATATAATTCGTCTAACAATAAAAAAACGTATATAAATTATTGTTAAAAAAGTAACGAAATAACTCAACCACAGACGTTTGATATCAATAATGTGAAAGCAAAATACTAAAAATTGATACGGAGGGTACGAAATGAGGAATATTATTAGACTAATAATATGTGCAACTGCAATGCTGTCTCTGGTTGCTTGTACTCCCGTGAATATTGATGATAGTACGAGTCAGGGAGAGCTGTCGAATGTTCTTGTGAGACAGGATTTTCCCTACTACAAGAGCATAGACTCTTTGTCAGAAAAAGCAGATGTTATTATTAAAGGCAGGGTCATTAAGTCACGAGTTGAAGCACTTAATGATGTAATTTATTCAACATCTGTAGACGAAAAAATGAATCCTGGAGGTGAATTACCCGAAGAAAAAACGAATTATACCATCTACACCATCGAAATTGTAGATTCTCTCAAAGGTAATTCCAAGCCTGGCGATACAATTGAAGTAAAGCAACTTGGAGGAGAGGTGGGGAATATAGAGTTTATATCTGAAGAAAATATAGATATTTTGACTGGAAATGACTATATTTTATTCTTGGCTACCTATGAAAACACACCTGCAAGTCTCTTGAACTCTGTTCAAAGCTTATATATATGGGGAGAAGTAGGAGAAGGAGCAAATACACAGAAAGTGGAAGAATCCAACATTACAAGTGCCAATCCGAAGAATGATTTAGTTCTTCGTTTACATGACCTAGATGAAATCAAGAATAAATATATATTGAATTGATGCTATATAGCACACTACCAAATAGCCCAAGCCGATCACATAGGCAATCGGCTTGGGGCGAGCAACGCTTTGGCCGGGTTCACTCGCCCTATAATTGTAACTGAGATTAAGAAAGACCTACAAGCGGCGTTTTAGACATGAACTTAAAACCAATGGAATTTTGCAAATTGTTAACCTCCCACAGCATCTCTTCTAACATTTGTCGTATACGATGGAGTGCAACAACTCTTGAAGCAATACAAGGCAGCGTGGAGGAGAGGCGAAGGGCATGATACAAGCGGTGGTGTTCAATCTGGAAAGCACAATGCTGGACCCCGAGGGACTTCGATTATCGCAAGGCATGGCCGACATTTTTCGCTGGATGGGGGTTCAGGTCGGGCTTACGGATATCAGGCGTGGACGGGGGTTGCCCCTACGAGAGCATATCGCACATATTTTGCAGCTTGCGGAGGTGCGAAGGAACTGGGTGAATCATTATGGACATGAGCCTGGGCTTAAGGACGTAGAGCATATCTACAACGAGCTGCTGCCGATGCTGCAGTCCATGCTGCATGGCACGGCCCCGGCGAAGGGATTGAATCTGGCGTTACAGGAGATTCGAGAGCGGCGTATCCAGTGCGGTGCAACTGCTGCCCTTCCGCTGGAGATGCTGAATACGGTCCCGGGTCATGTGTTTAATACGTTAGGGCTGGATTGCATGGTGACGCCTTGTGAGGTGAGCAATGGTCGCCCTTACCCGTGGATGCTGTATGAGACGGCCCACCGTATGCAGGTATATCCGCTTAGCGATGTAGTTAAGGTAGGAGATACTGTTATAGACATGCAAGAGGGCAGAAATGCCGGGGTATGGACGATTGGAGTGCTGAATCGAAATGAGGAGCTTGCGGCAGCAGATGGAACGTCAGCTCCAACCCCATTCGACAAGGAAGAGCGGCGTCGTGAAGCAGCGTACAATCTGAAGCGTGCTGGCGCACACCTCATCATTGATTCGTTATCAGATCTCCCCTATATGCTACGAGAGATTGAGCTGTTGCAGCATACCGGAGGATATCCGGCGTAATCAGCGGAAGAACTTATATCAGAATATAGTAAAAAGAACCTTCATCCCCACACGAACGAGTGGTTATGAAGGTTCTTTTGCATACTCTTTTGCATGCTCAAGTGCTCTTGAGTTGCAGGCTTTTGCGATAGGAGCGTGGAGTCGTTCCCGTCTCTCTCTTGAACATATTGCAAAATTGTGCATCATTCACGAAGCCAGCTTCAGCGGAAATCTCAGAGATGGACATCTGTGTGCTGGCCAGCAGATGCTTGGAGTAATCCAGACGCTTGATCAGCAAGTATCTGGAAGGAGCCGAACCGTAGCGCTCTTTGAACAAATGCCGAAATCGATCATAGCTGTACCCAGACATATCAGCTAGCATATCGACGGATAGACGCTGTTTGAAATGCTCATCAATATGGGCGAGTACATGCTGCAGCCGATCTCCAGAGAACAAGGGATGCCGCTTGCCTGCCCCCCGTTGTAGCAGATGCAGCAGCATGTGATGAAGACGTTCATTCAGATGATCCTGAAAGCCCTTTCGCCGCCTGGTATACTCAGTGCTCAGCTCTTGCATGTAGCTACGAATACTGTGCTCCTTATCATCCAGATGCATACCCTGAAGCTCCGCAGCCTTTGACCTGTCTGTCTGGAACCCAATGAACAGCACCTCGGCATCCTCTCGGTGGTCTTCGTCGTGCTGCTGTAATGGAGGGATCAAGGCATAAGAGCCTGCTTGAAAATGGTAGCTATGCTCTCCGATCGTCGAGGTCCCTTTGCCCTTGAGATAATAGATCAGCTCATAGCATTCATGATGATGAGGGATAATATGTGTGAATCTGGCATGTTCCGCTCTGACAACGTACAGAACTTGATCCATAATCGCCCTCCCCTAAATTTCGACATTTAGCCGAATCGTACAAAAACATGGCCGAAATCATATAAATATCATGGCTGAATTTTGTTATGATCATACTCATAAACGAAAGTTAACTGTTGTTGCCCGTTGTTACGTTCGGTTTTTGGTTAATGAGACATTGCAATATAGTTCGAGTTGGCACATCTAAGACACAATTTATTTAGAGAGACCTAATGTACAAGTATTGCAGATCATCAATGATTTTAACAACAAACAGGGGTGTGAGTAAAGAAAATGAAGAAGAATGCATTGGTAATGTGTATGTTGGCTGTGCTGCTGCTGTTATCCGCCTGTGGAGGCACGAAAGGCACAACTGAGGGAACAGGCACAAATGGTACCGACAGTGGTAGTGAACAGAATGACCGCTTGAAGGTCGTGCTGCTGATTCCAGGTACGCTGGGGGACAAATCATTCTTCGACGCAGCCAATCATGGTCTGGAAATGGTCAAAGCTGAGCTGGACGCCGAGACTAAGGTGATTGAGATGGGAACGGACAAGACGAAGTGGGAGCCTACGTTTAATGACATTGCGGCCGAGGATTGGAACATCGTCATTTCCGGTGGTTCCGAGATTACGGAGATGTTCAATGCGACAGCCGAAATGTATCCCGACAAGACCTTCATCAATTATGACACAGACATTGAGGACGCACCTGCTAATGTCTACAACATGTCCTATTCTACGAATCAAGTATCCTTCCTGGCGGGAGCCGTTGCTGCGTTGGCCACAAAATCGGACATGCCACAGGCTAATGAAGATAACGTAATCGGGTTCCTGGGTGGTATGGATATTCCAGGCATCAATGCTTTTCTCGTAGGCTATATTCAGGGCGCGAAATATGTGGACCCCGACATCAAGGTAGCTGTATCGTATGCGGGGGATTTTGTGAATCCAGCCAAGGGAAAAGAGCTGTCGCTCATACAATATAATTCCGGTGTCGATGTGATCTTCAACGTAGCAGGTGGTACTGGACTGGGCATCTTTGACGCGGCAAAAGAGAAATCCAAGTATGCCATTGGCGTCGATTCCGACCAGGCGGCATTATTGAAAGACACGGACAGTGAGAAAGCGAACCTCATTATCACTTCTGCGATCAAGAAGATTGACACAGCCATCCTTGAAGCGGTAACCAAAGCCAAGGAAGGTACGCTGGAGACGGGGAAACGTGAGGTATTAGGATTCGTCGAGAACGGTGTAGGTATTGCTGAAAATGATATTTACAAGGAAGTGTTCCCTTCCGAGCTGCAGGCTCAGGTAGAGGACATTAAGAAGAGGCTGATGAACAATGAGATCACAGTTGCGAATGCAATGGGCATGGAGACTTCCGAGATCGAAGAGATCCGTAACAGTGTCAAGCCATAAGTCTGCTAACTGAAAAAGTGTGTAAGGTTTTTTCATAGTCTACTACCTTGACAGAATCGAATGTCATACTCACATTTAATCTGGTCAAGTACTGGTTGCTTACGGGATTGATCTTGTACAGCTGGAAAGTGTATTCATGCCATTTGATGCATTTTTCGGCTGTATATTTTTTGTGCATATTTGCTGTAGAGAGGAGTTGCCTACCCATGCCCGGCGCGCTGCTGGAAATGCGAAACATTACGAAGGTATACCCGAATGGGGTAGTGGCTAATAAGAACATACAGTTCTCCTTACAGGAGGGCGAGATTCATGCCATTGCTGGCGAGAACGGTGCAGGCAAGTCCACCTTGATGAAGATGATGTTCGGGATGGAGGAGCCGAGTGAAGGCGAGATTCTGCTAAAAGGTCAGCAGGTGAAGCTGGGCAATCCGCAGGATGCTATTGCACTGGGTATTGGTATGGTGCATCAGCATTTCATGCTGGTACCGTCTTTCACGGTTGCAGAGAATATGGTACTTGGTATGGAGCCAAGGCGGGGTGTCGGCATTCACTATGCGGAGGCCGTGCGTATGACGAAGGAGACGGCCCAGAAGTATAATCTGACGGTGAATCCCGAAGCCAAGGTCGAGGATCTGAGTGTGGGAATGAAGCAGAAGGTGGAGATTCTCAAGGCGCTGCTTCGTGGCGCGGAAATTCTTATTCTGGATGAGCCTACGGCTGTATTGACGCCCCAAGAGACGGAGGAGCTATTCCGGGAGCTCAAGGAGTTGAAGGCGAAGGGTCATACGATTGTGTTCATCTCGCACAAGCTGAAGGAAGTGAAGGAGATCTGTGACCGGATCACAATTCTCCGGGGTGGACGTACAGAGGGCGTATTCAACATAGCGGATGTCAGTGAGCAGGAAATATCACGGCTCATGGTCGGGCGGGATGTCGTGCTGAAGTATGATAAGACGCAGCCGAGCTACGGTGCGCCTGTACTGTCGGTCCAGGGACTTGGGGCCATCGACAATGAAGGCAAGCCTCTGCTGTCGGATATTAGCTTTCATGTCCGAGCCGGAGAGATCGTGGGCATCGCCGGAGTAGAAGGCAACGGACAAGCGCAATTGATCGAAGCACTGACCGGAAGATTGCATAATAGCCAAGCCGTAGGAGAGGTTGCGGTGAAGGGGAGAAGCATCAACTCTCTCGACATTCATGATATTCGTAAGCTGGGCGTCTCCTACATCCCGGAGGATCGAAATCGACAGGGCGCAGCCAGTGAGGCCAGCATTGCTGACAATCTGATCTCGACCCAGTACCGTTCGAAGAATTTGAATAAAGGTTTGTTCCTAAGCATGTCATCCGTTCACAAGCTGGCACGCTCATTGATTGAGGAATTCAAGGTGCGATGCTCAGGCCCCATGCAGCAGATCGGCATGCTATCTGGTGGCAATATGCAGAAGGTAGTCGTTGCCCGGGAGTGCTCGACTGGACCCGATCTGCTGATTGCGGAGCAGCCCACACGAGGCGTGGATATCGGAGCGGCCCAATTCATCCATCAGAAGCTGCTGGACCTGCGGGATGCAGGCTGTGCCGTAGTGCTCGTCTCGGCAGATCTGAATGAGATTCTGGAAATGAGTGATACGCTGCTCGTATTGTACGATGGCAAGATTGTCGCACGACTGGAGTCACCAGGCCGCGTCAGCGAAGAGGAGCTTGGCCTCTACATGCTGGGTATCCAACGTCAGCAGGAGCAATTGAGTGAGGAGGCTTCCCCATGTTCCGATTGAAGTATTTTGAAGTATTCCGGACCTCAGCGGTCATTCTGATTGCGCTTGCTATCGCATTCCTTATTATTTCCTTGGTAAGCAGTCAGCCTGTAGAGACGATTCGCATCTTCCTGTTCGAGCCGCTGTCGACCGTGAGCCGAATGGGAAATGTAGTCGAAATGGCCATTCCTCTCATGTTCACGGGGCTGTCGGTGTCACTCCTGTTCAAGACGAATATGTTCAACCTCGGAGCAGAGGGCATTTTTTATATTTCCGGTATTGTCGCTGCGATCCTGGCTATTCATCTGAGCATGAATGGAATTCTGCACCCGATTATAGCCATCGCTGCAGGCTCTATTACGGGAGCGCTCATCTCGGCCATACCTGGCTACCTGAAGGCCAAATGGAACGCAAATGAGCTAGTGACCTCCCTGATGTTCAATAGCATTTTATTCGGAATCGGCTTGTACCTGCTGAATTATCATCTGCGGGATGCCAAGGCCTTCTCGAATGTATCGTATAAATTTGCTCAGACGGCCCAACTGGACAAAATTATACCAGGCACCCGTCTGCATACCGGGCTGATCATTGTGCTGGTACTCATTGTAGCTGCCCACTTCTTCATGTACCGGACACGGTGGGGGTATGAGCTGCGCATGACGGGGGCTAACCGCGAGTTCGCTGGCTACTCAGGTATGAAGACAGCGAAGGTGATCGTTGTCGTGCACTTGATTGCAGGCTTCATCGCTGGCATGGGTGGGTCTGTAGAGGTGCTGGGTATGTATAATCGCTTCCAATGGACTGCATTACCAGGATACGGGCTTGATGGCGCACTTGTGGCCATGCTGGCGAAGAATAATCCGCTATCGGTCATCGGAGCGGCACTCTTCCTGGCCTATATTCGAATCGGTGCCGATCTTATGGCTCGCCTGTCGGATGTGCCTTCCGAGATGATCTCGATTATTCAAGCTGTCATTATCCTGCTGATCTCGGCGGAGCAGTTCCTTAAATTCTGGAAGAATCGGATGCTGCTGAAGGAGGCCAAGCTTCATGAATAGTCTGTTGAACGTGATTCTTACGACGGATTTTGCATTTTCAGTCCTGCGGGTGACGACGCCGATCCTATTCGCTGCACTTGGTGCTCTGATCTCCAACCGGGCTGGTATCATCAACATCGGTATGGAAGGCATCATGCTGGTATCGGCGCTGGCGGGGGTTGTTGTTAGCTCTTACACAAGCAGTGCCTGGATAGGCTTGTTGGGTGCTGTTATTTCTGGTACAGCGATTGCCGGACTGCTGGCTTTCTTCACCCTCAAGTTCAAGACGCATATTATTCTGGGCGGGGTTGCTATCAATATGTTCGCATCAGGGGGAACTGTATTCCTGCTGTATCTGCTGAGCGGTGATAAAGGCTCATCCACCTCCTTGCCCAGCAAGGTGCTACCCAGCCTGGATATTCCCCTGCTTGATCAGGTGCCGGTGCTCGGCCCGATCCTGTCCGGGCATCATATTCTGACCTATGCCTCTATACTGGCAGTTATCGCCGTCTATTATCTGTTGAAGCGCACGCCGCTGGGTCTCCAGATTCGCTCGGTCGGTGAGAATCCACACGCAGCGCAATCCGTCGGAGTCAGCGTGGTGAAGATTCAATATGCTGCCCTGCTGCTGAGTGGTTTTTTCGCCAGTCTGGGAGGGGCCTACATGTCGATGGGTTACCTTTCCCTGTTCACCCGGGATATGATTGCCGGCCGGGGCTGGATTGCGATCGCAGCTGAGTCTATGGGACGGAGCACGACGGTAGGTACAGCTCTGACCTCGCTGCTCTTCGGTGCAGCAGAAGCGCTTGCGAATGCGCTGCAAGTGCTCAAGATTCCAGCCGAGCTGATCGGTACCCTGCCATATGTAGCTACCGTCATCGGTCTGATCGTCTATGCGATAGCAGAGACGCGCAAGAAGCGCCGGAAGCTGGCACAAAAAACGAACTGAGGAGAGGACCATGACTAGACCTATTATTATTGACTGCGATCCTGGGCATGACGACGCCATTGCTATATTGCTGGCGCTGGCTCATCCTGCCCAGCTGGAGATTAAAGGAATCACGACAGTAGGTGGCAACCAGGTATTAGAGAAGATTACGGATAATGCTCTGAAGATTCTGAGCTTCGTAGGTGCGGACATTCCGGTAGCCAAAGGAGCGAAGGGGCCGCTGCTCGGTACGCTGGTGACGGGAGAAGAGGCCCATGGCGAATCCGGCATGGATGGCCCGGTGCTGCCTCCAAGTCGCTATCGCCCACTGGAGATGGGAGCTGTCGAATTCATGCGGGATATCCTGCTGTCCTCGCCGGAGCCTGTTACATTGGTACCGATTGGTCCGCTGACCAACATTGCCACGCTGCTTCGCGCCTATCCTGAGCTGCAATCGCGTATTGCGGGCATTTCGATGATGGGCGGAGGACTTGCCTATGGCAATGTGACACGCACGGCGGAATTCAATATTTACGTTGATCCTGAGGCGGCTCAGATTGTCTTCGAATCAGGCATTCATATCACAATGAGCGGTCTGGATGTGACGGATAAGGCAGCCATATTCGACGAGGAGATTGAAGCGCTGAAGACGCGCGGCCCAGTCTCTGTCATGGTAGGAGAGCTGCTGGATTTCTATTCGATCTTCGGGAAAAAGATGGGCTATCATGGCAATGCACTGCATGATCCATGTGCTATTGCATGGCTGCTGCAGCCCGAGCTGTTCCAGTCCAAAATGGTGGATGTCACGATTGAGACACAAGGGACGTATACCCGCGGGATGACGGTTGGCGACCTGCGCACGAAGACAGACCGGGAGCCTAACGTCAATGTGCTGCTCGGGGTTGATCGTGAAGCCTTTATTCGTCTTATTTTTGAGGCCCTGGCTGTACTGGATGCCAAGGTGCTGCAAGCCTCGCAAGGAGATGTATAACATGGCAGGCTGGACAGACTTGCAAGAGACGGTGAGGCTGGAGCTAATACAGCGGGGCGAAGAGGGCTGTAATACACAGGGCTATGCTGAGCGATGGACAGCTGCGGGTCAGGAGGAACACAAGCTGCTGGAGCTATACCATGAGCTTATGAGCCTCTCTGTAGCTCCGGAATTTCCCTTTGAGGAGCCTTCAGATCTGGAGGAGATTCGCCGACTGCGACCAGATGGCCCACGGACTCTCCAGACTGACTGGAGTGAGGAGATATGGCGGGATAAATTCCGTGGCGCCTGGCTGGGACGCAGTGTTGGCTGCGCGCTCGGCAAGCCGCTGGAGCACCCGGATTACTTGTACGGCAAGGATGGACGACCGGGATGGGAGAATATCGAGCTATGGTTCAAGGGTGCGGACGCTTGGCCGATTCAAGGCTATACGCCAGAGCATTCCAGAGCTGAACAGGAGTACGGACTGGGATTGACGGAGCTCGGGCCCTTGAGTGTTCGGGAGAAAATTCGCTTCATGGAAAGCGATGATGACATCCGCTATACGATTCTGGGCTTGCTCATGCTGGAGGAGAAGGGGCTCGACTGGGATTCCTGGGATATCGGCAAGCTGTGGCATCGCCGTCTGACGTACAGTCAGGTATGTACAGCGGAGACTCAAGCCTACATGAATTTTGCACAGGAGACCTCGCATCTTCATCCAGGCAAGCCTGCGGACTGGACGGAACGTCAGGAGCATGTAAGGATGCACTTGAATCCTTATCGGGAGTGGATTGGAGCTGCGATTCGTGCCGACGGCTTGGCCTATGGTGTAGCCGGGCGACCAGAACTGGCAGCAGAGCTGGGCTGGCGCGATGCCTCGTTCTCTCATGTAAAGAATGGCATCTACGGTGAGATGCTGGCTGCGGCCATGATTGCAGCTGCATTCGTGGAGGATGACAGTGAGCGGATTGTACAGGTGGGCTTAAGTGAGATTCCGAAGACCAGCCGTCTGGCGGCGGATGTCCAGCGCGGGATGGAGATCGGGCTTGAGGCTCGGAATGAACGAGAGCTCGTCAGCCGGATCTGGGATGCCTTCAGTCATTATGATGCCGTGCACACCAATAACAATGCGGCGCTGGTAGCGGCGTCACTAGTATATGCGGGCAATGATTTTGAGAAGGCGGTAGTCACTTCTGTATACGGCGGAATGGATACGGACTGCAACGGGGCGACGGTAGGCTCCATTATGGGGGCACGACTTGGTGCATCGCAGCTGCCACAGTCCTGGACAGCTCCGCTGAATGATACGCTGTATGCTGATCTGATCGGCTTTGATCCGGTGTCCATCTCTTCTTGTGCTGAGCGTAGCTATCAGGTATTCCTGAAGCTGCGTCAGCAGGCATAGAGCAAGAACTTTAGACTAGACTTTGACCGAATCAAATGAGAGTGTAAAGCCGCTGCAAGCGGGGAGCCCTGTCGACTGCTGTTAAGCTTGCTGTTCTTTGATTTAAGTTAAATAGCAGTTGAACAGCAAGCTTAAAGGCAGACACTTCGTTTCTCTATGGCTTCCCCGCTTTCCGCTAACCACGCACGAGAAGCTTCCAAGACCACAACCTATGTGGGTCTGGAAGCTTTTTTGCATATTTATACTTTTTACGCCGGGAAACGAACTACTTTATACTCATAAGAACCAAGTTTGAGTGGCCCGGGAGGCAGCTGCTGTCCGCTCAGGGCGTCCTCTCCCAAGTGCGGAAGTGTGACGGAGCCGCCATGACCGTCCATATTGACTATCACCCATAGCTCGTAACCGTCTCCCAGACGAGGACAGACGATGGTTCCCGGGGTGACATCGCTCCGCAACCGGACCTCAGATTGCTCTGCATAATGATCAATCAGCTTGCGTAGCAGCAGATCTCCGTCTTCACCTGTAGGCAGCGAGCCGAGCATGACGATGGACCCGCGTCCATAGCTGCGTTCGGTGATGAAGGACAAGCCTGGTGTCAGCCCACCCTTGATTTCCCCTATACTGACTGACTCACCGGGAAGTGGCTCGAAGACGGCACTCCATAACGACAATTCCGCTGAGACACCGAAGGCATGTCCGATCGCCCCGGAATGCTCCATCGGATACGTATACTTCGTCTTGATACCAGCTAACTCCTCAAGCTCCTTGCCTAGCGCAGCATCCGTATGAATCGTATGCTCTTGGGTTCGTCCACCGCTCAGGGGGCCTACAATCCAGATGCCACCTTCGGCTACAAATTGCCGAGCCTTAGCCAGATACTCGGGTGATATATAATGAACGAACGGTGTGAGCAGCAGCTTGTATCCGTCTAGCTCAGCTCCCTCCGGTAGCAGATCGCGATGAATCCCCATGTTCAGTACGCGCTTGTAGTAATCCCCCAGCAGTCCACGGTAATTCAGTCCCCGATGAGGCTCGGTTGCCAGGTACGCCTTGGTACGGTCTGAATAAGCAATAGCTACTTCGGCCTGTAATGGACGGCTATGAAGCAATAAGGGCTCTAGCTCACGACGAGCAGACTCGACCTCCAGGACATTGGCATAGCCTACCCCATAATCTCCCCAAGCACTCAGCACGGCACTGTGCGTCTGCTCGCTGCCGCTGCGTTGCTGTCGCCATAGCCAGTAGCAGAACGCCTCAGCTCCCAGAGCATAGGCAGCTACCGCTTCAGCCTTCAGATACCCGTTCGGATGCGGACGAGCATAGCTCTTCAGTGAACCCGCGAAGGAAGAGCTAGTCTCCATGATCCAGAAGCTCCGGCCTGGCTTGAAATTACGCCACAGGTCACAGTTCAATAGATAGGCGTGCACGTTCTCCTGTGAGGCGTAGGTATCGTATGAGGCGAAGTCGAGATTCTGGTACAGTCGTTCATTATCCACATGAAAGGCAACGCTGCTGTTGTGAGTGATGGGAGCAGCCGAATGGCGCCGAAGGATAGCTGCCTGCTCATCTGCGAATTCGGCGATCTTCTCCATTGAGAAGAGACGGTACATAGTCCACAGCGAGGAGCTATGCAGGAATGGAGCTGGCCCCGGCTGGGGCACCTGATCGAATCGCTGATAGCGCTGATTCCAGATATTCGTTCCCCAGGACTCATTCAACTGCTCGATGGTACCGTAGCGTGCCTCCAGCCATTCATGCCATAGCTCCAGACAGGTGCTACACATACATTCGGCTACATGGGCTTTGAATTCATTGTCTAGCTGCCAGCCTACTAGTCCAGACAGCTGCCCCAGCTCCCGTGCAAGATGCTCGGCAAGAATGGCAGCACGCTCTCGAAAATAGGGATGATTCGTACAAATGTGCTGACGAGCTCCGTGCCCCATGACCGTCCCATGCTGATCTACGAAGCAGCGCTCGGGATGCTGATGAGTCATCCAGATCGGTGGAGTAGGCGTAGGGGTGCACATAATCGTATCGATTCCGTGCTGATGCAAGCGATCAATGAAGCGGGCGAACGGTGTGATATCGATATGGCCCTCCTCCGGCTCCAGCACGCTCCACACGAATTCCCCCATACGGACCAGATTAATTCCGGTCTCCTTCATCATCTGGATATCCTCCTCCAGCACATCCTCATTCCACAGCTCGGGATACCAGGCAGCCCCGTGATACAGCTTAGCCGTCATATTCGTACAGCCTCCTTGTCTTGTTTAACAGGGGAAGCATAAGCGGCGGCATCATTGTGCGCAATAGTAATGTTTTGCACCGTTTGCACTTTCTAGAAGTGGCCTATTATAGGGTCAAATTAAGCAAGTGATGGTCCCGTTGAAAAAGTCTAATTGCCGGAAAATGCTCCTCATTCCATAATGAACTCACGCAAAGGATTGTGGCATTCCATGGCTGCTTCAATCGACATGTGTGATGACAATCGGAGGTGATTCGTAATGGAGCGTGGAGCAGTTCAGGACCTGGCAGCATCACAGCCAAGACTGTATCCTAATAAATGGGCACTCCGCAAGAAGAGGTTGATCCGTGATCGATGGCTGTATATCCTCTTGATCCCGGGTCTGCTGTATTTTCTGATATTCAAGTACATCCCGATGTGGGGGGTCATGTTAGCCTTTAAGGACTACCAGCCGTTTTTGGGCTTTTGGAAGAGCGAATGGGTAGGCTTGGAGCACTTCCGTGTGTTTTTTCAAAATCCCGATTTCTTTATGCTGCTGCGCAATACGTTGATCCTGTCCTTCTATAATCTTATATTTTTCTTCCCGGCACCGATCATACTGGCGCTGCTGCTGAATGAAATTCGACTTTCCTTTTATAAGAAAACCATTCAGACTATGGTGTATGTACCACATTTCATCTCCATGGTCATTGTAGCAAGTATGTCCTATGTGCTGTTAACAACGGAAGGCGGTACAATAAACGAACTTTTGTATGCGTTTACAGGTCAAAAAATAGATTTTCTCGCCAATCCTGAATGGTTCCGTCCGCTAATCATTCTCCAGACCATCTGGAAGGAGTGCGGCTGGGGGACAATCATCTTCCTGGCGGCGCTGTCTGGAGTAGATATGGAGCAGTATGAGGCGGCGACTGTGGACGGTGCGAATCGTTGGCGGCAAATCTGGCATATTACGCTTCCGGCTATTCGTAGTACCATTATCATTTTGTTGATTCTGCGTATGGGAACGATCCTCGACAACGGCTTTGAGCAGATCTACCTGATGATGAATGCACTCAACCGTGAAGTAGCGGAGGTATTCGATACGTATGTATACACACTCGGGATCACACAAGGTGCGTTCAGCTACAGTACAGCTGTAGGACTGTTCAAGTCCGTGATTGGCGTCATTATGGTGCTGGGCACGAACTGGCTGGCCAAGAAGTTTGGAGAGTCGGGCATTTACTAAGCTATGACTAAGATCTTCGGAAGGGAAGGATAGAGCGTGGCCAAACAATATAGAACTGCTGGAGGCGTGACGTTTGACATCTTCAACTATGTCTTCCTCGGTCTAATCGGGATCGTGGCGATTATTCCGTTCATATTCGTCGTGTCCGGCTCCTTCGCGACGGAGGCAGAGATTACGCAGCGTGCTGTATTTCTGATTCCGACTACATTCTCGCTGGATGCGTACCGCTTCATTTTCTCCACAGATACCATTGTGAACAGTATCGGCGTCTCCGTCTATGTGACGGTCGTCGGGACGATTGTGAATCTCTTCTGTACCGTTACTATGGCGTATCCACTAGCTAAAAAACAGCTGATGGGGCGCAATCTGATTCTGAATCTTATCATCTTCACCATGCTGTTCAGCGGCGGAATGATTCCGACGTATCTCGTTATCCGTGAGCTGAATATGCTCGATTCTCTGAACGCGTTGATTTATCCTGCAGCAATCAGTGCCTTCAATCTGATCATTGTGAAGAACTTCTTCCAGGAGCTGCCCATTGAGATGGAGGAGGCTGCCAAGATTGATGGCTGTACGGAGCTTGGGCTGCTATGGCGGATTGTACTTCCACTCTCCAAGCCGGTGCTGGCGACGTTCACCTTGTTCTATGCTGTAGGCCACTGGAACAACTTCTTCTCGGCGCTGCTGTATATCAATGATCCGAGCAAATGGCCCTTGCAGGTCATCCTGCGCCAGATTGTTATGCTATCGCAGTCGGCTGCTGGTGATCTGAGTTCAATGGACCCGAATTTTGTGCAGCCACCGGACCAGGCGGTCAAGATGGCGGTCATCGTCGTTGGTACGGTGCCGATTATGCTGGTGTACCCATTCCTGCAAAAGCATTTTGCCAAAGGGGTGATGCTGGGCTCTGTGAAGGGCTAAAGGTTATGAGGTTATGAGCAGGGAAACTGAAGTTGAAGAGGGTCATTCGCAAGTTCTTAGAAGGGTAAGAGCAAGCTCTCAGGCTGGCAAGAAAATGAATAACTATAACGGAGGGGACATGTATGGCTAACACGAAACGCTGGTTGTCAATGCTGATTGCTGCTATGATGATAGTAACTTTGATCGCAGGTTGTGCCGGTGGCAACTCCGCCAGTTCCGGTGACCAGGATCAAGGATCAACAGGGGCCGATGACAGTGCTTTGAATCTGAATATCATGCTTCCAATCTTCAAAACAAATTATCCGAAGGATGGCAGCCCAACTGCAGCCGAGATTGAGAAGCGCACTGGGACGAAGATTCATTTCGAATGGGTGCCTAATGCTTCCTATGCGGACAAATTCAATATTACACTGGCCTCAGGCAAGCTGCCGCATATTATTTATGTAGGTGATGTCAAGGCATCCAGTTTTGTGAACGCTGCCAAATCAGGCGCCTTCTGGGAGGTCGGTCCTTACCTGAAGGATTACCCGAATCTCAGTCAGGCCAATCCGGTCATTATGAAGAACTCCTCGATTGAAGGCAAGAACTACGGGATCTATCGTGGACGCAACCTCGGTCGTAACGGGATGGCGTTCCGGAAGGACTGGCTGGATAAGCTCGGCATGAAGGAGCCGGAGACGGTCGATGAGTTCTATAATATGCTGAAGGCATTCAAGGAGCAGGACCCTGATGGCAACGGCCAGGCTGACACCTATGGTATGGTGCTGGTGAAGTGGACCGGGCAATGGGCAAGTGGCTTTGATACGATCAAGCTGTGGTTCAATTCGCCTAATAAATGGGGCTTGAAGGATGGCAAGCTTGTGCCGGAGCATGAGTATCCAGAATATTTGGAAGCGCTTAAATTTATGAAAAAGCTCTATGACGAGAAGCTGATTAACTCAGACTTCCCGGTCATGGACAGCGCCAAATGGACAGATCCGATTGTGAATAACAAGGCTGGCGTGATCGTGGACGTGGTAGATGGTGGAGCACGGATCGACAATCGGATTCATGCTGCTCTTGAGAAATCAGGTCAGGATAAGCCGGATCAGCACTATATCGATGTTAATGGTGGGGTCAAGGGTCCAGATGGTCAACTGCGTACGCTGCCGACTTCAGGCTTCTCCGGTATTCTTGCCATTCCGAAGTCCACAGTGAAGACGGAGGATGAGCTGAAGAAGGTACTGAAGTTCCTCGATCAGCTGAATGATGCCGATAATCAGACACTGTTGAACTATGGCTTGGAAGGTGAGCATTATGCCATGGTGGACGGAGCTGTAGAGCGCTCCAAGGATACCGTCCTGCTGGAGAGTGAAGTTGAGGGACTGAACCAAATGCTGGCATTCATCCCTGAGGATCGCACGGCCAAAGTGAAGCAGACACCTCTGTTGATCAAGCAGAATGCTGTACAGAAGGCCAATGAGGAGTTCATTGTGAATAATCCGGCGGAGGCCTTCATCTCCAAGGTATATTCACAAAAGGGCTCGCAGCTGGACAACATCATCAACGACGCACGTATTAAATTCATTGTAGGACAGCTTGACGAAGCAGGCCTGAAGGCTGCATTTGAGGTATGGCGCAACACAGGCGGAGATGAACTGGTAAATGAAATGAACGAGCTGTACGCGAATTCCGAGAAGTAAGGGCTACTTCTGATCATTAGCATCCTACTATGGCTGGTGCAGTCTCCACGCTTGTTGGAGTCTATGCCAGCCATGAAGAGGTATGTTACCTCGGAAGGCTGCCCAAGGCAGCATCCCAGCAGCAATAGCAACCATGGCAGTATAGAGCAGCAAGATGCCCGTGCTCTCATGGATGCAGGACCAGCCGGATGAAGCTAGAGGAGAAGCGTACAGCCCGGCTTCACTTCAAATCTAATTCGGCTGGTGAGAGCACATTGAAAAGGATCGCGATGCAATGGAATCGGTACAGTCCGCTTCGGGAGAGACATAGGGGACGGTATTTTCGCAGTAACTTGATTATTGTCCTCGTCGTGTCCTCCATTCCCGGATTCATTATTGGTGCAATGATCTATTGGATGGCTGGCGGCAGACTTGAGAGTGAGCTGCTGGCGAACCACAATCGTCAGATCGAGCAACGGGCAGCTTACATGAACGATCAGTTGACGAATCTGGAGCTGATGCTGGCGCATTGGGCCTTCGACCCGAAGTTCGATTACAGTCTCAAGGGAATGGATTTTACTTTGAACCATGAGCGGGCGTGGGACATAACCAAGACACTGGTGGTGATGCAGGGCTCCAGCTCCATGGCGAAGCAGGTAGAGCTGTATTTGTCGGAGGAGCAGCCTGTTCTGTTCAATCCTGAGTATGGTCTCGTATCATCAGATGCGGTAGGCGAGCGCTATGAGCAGCTGATGGGTCAGGAACAGAGCACCTACTGGGCACAGTGGGCCTTTGACCCCAATCGACCTTGGGAGAAGGACTTGACGCTGGTACACCATATTCCTGGTGGCAGCCAGAGTCCGAACGGAGCTTTGCTGATGCGGATGGATTCAGAGAAAGTATCGGCTATGCTGAAGACGATGATGCCTTACAAGAACGGGGAGACCTTCCTGCTGAGAACGACAGGTGATCTGTTCGTTGCAGCCGGGGGGAGTGAGGAGGATGCTCCTTTCGTGAGCGCACTGCGTAGCGCCATTCAGGAGCAGCGTGCCTCGGGGAGCTCGTCCTCGTTCCTGTTCAAGTGGGAGGATGTGACCTATGCCGTTACTTATGGTAGCTTCTCTCGGATTGCCGCAGAATGGCTGTATGTCTCTGCTTCCCCAATCACGAGCATTACGGCTCCTGTCATGTTTATCTCGCGTCTGATCTTCGCAGTAAGCTCCTGTGCGTTGCTGCTGGCAGCGATCCTGTCCTGGTTCGCTTCGCGGAAGATTTACTCTCCCGTCAGAAGGCTAATGCAGACGTTAATGCCAGAGGATGCGGCTACTCATGCCCGAATGGATGAATTCTCTGTGATTGAGCAGCGCTGGCTGCACCTTTATGGGGAGAGTCACGCCCTACAGTACACACTGTCCGAGCAGCTTCCCCAGGTGAAGGAGAGCTTCCTGCATCAGCTTTTCCAAGGGAATATGTATGCGTATTCCGAGCAGGAGCTGCGTAAGCGAATGGAACGCTATCAATGGAGTATGGATAACTGTCGATTGGTGGTGCTCTATATTCAATTAACAGGGATCTCCAGCCTGGAGGGGAAATTCAGGGATGGTGACGAGAGCCTGGTATCCTTCGCAGCTGTTAATATCATGGGTGAGATGGCTGCTGAACACTTCCACCAAGCGGAGAGCATCCATTTCCACGATCTGACGGCTGGCTTGCTCATTATGGGGACACCTGAGGAGCAGCTGTTGGAGCAGGTGCAGACTTTCGCAGAGGAATTGACGGGGGCGATCAATCGCATGCTCAAGATGAGGGTGACGATTGCCTTTGCAGCCCCGACGGACCGGGTATCAGCCGTTCCGCTGCTCTTCGAATCCGTGAAGCAGGCTGCCAGCTATCGTCAATTCAGCGGGGAGAACCAGATCATTAATCTGGAGCAGATGGACCGCGCTGGCGAAGCAGCACCGGACTCGCAATATTCCTTCACACTGGAACGTGGGCTGATTCAGGCCCTTCGTATGGGTGAGGCAGATGAGGCTTATCGTCTGCTGGAGGAGTTCCTGGAGGCATTATGCGCGGATGGCGCCAAGGCAATAGATGTACAGCAGGGTATGCTGCATCTGCTCGGCAGTATCCAGCATGCAATTATGATATCAGGCGTTCACCCCAACCAACTGTTCAAGGGTGTGAATATGTATGCTGCTCTGTCGCAGATCCATGAGCCACGTCTCATTCTCGACTGGTTCAGATCGAAGGTGGTCGCTCCGTTCCTGAAGGAGATGGCAGAACGCTCGGACGCCGGGCTCCGACGGACAGTGGAGCAGGTGATGGCTTATATGAATGAGAATTACATGCACAATATTTCGCTGGATAGCTGCGCTGATTATACGGGCACAAGTCCGTTTGTGCTTAGCAAATGGTTCAAGAAGGTTACGGGTAAGAACTTCATTGATTATCTTACGGAGCTGCGGCTGGATAAGGCCAAGGAGCTGCTGCGGGATACCTCGCTGCTGATTAACGATGTAGCTGTACAGGTCGGATATCAGCATAGCTACTTCAATCGGATCTTCAAGAAGCAGGAGGGCATGACCCCGACGCATTATCGCAAGCTGTACCAGCAGGACAGCTCCGAATCTGCCCGGCAGGACGGAAAATAGTAGCGTATTGCTTATGTACTTGTTTCATTAGAATACTTCATTACCATGAGACTACTTTATTACTGTCAAAATCACTAGATAACTGTGCTGTCCTGTCTGGGCTGCTGCTTCTTGGACCTCAAGAAGCAGCTTCACTATAAGGAGATGATTGTGTTGAACATGGTGCCAAGGATTCCTCTACGCTGGCTACATAAGCCGACCGTCACCACAGGAGTAACCTGGGGTGTGCCATGGAGGAAAGGAGAACTATCTCGCGAGGAATTGCCTCACTTGGTCGTAAGCAGGCAACAGCATGAAGCCGAGCTCCCGCTACAGAGCCGCCCGGCGGCCTACTGGCCAGACGGCAGCGTCAAGTGGTCCTTCCATACCGCCATCTGCGAGGATTCTCAAGTTGGAGATGGAGAATGGATTCTGACCGAAGGAACAGAGCCTAAGGATGTAGATGTAACAGAGATGCAAGCGCCTCCTCCGCGAGTGATTGTTCGGGAGACGCAGGAGACCTTCATCATAGACACAGGTGTCATGACCTGTATAGTGAACAAGCAGGGACGAGGGCTGCTTCGCAGCATCCATCGGAGATCTGGCGCAGCAGCTTCTGCCTCCACAGATAGCGCCCAGGATGCAGCGGGAATGGTGCAGCTGTGCGATGGGGGCGAATTGATCTGTATACGTGAGGTCCGGGATCAGGTCTCTGGGACCGTGACGATTCGGGAGGAGAGCTTCGCGGGGCATACCCGGAGTATTCTGCTGGAGCAGGATGGTCCGTTGCAGGCCGTACTGAAGCTGGAGGGAAGACACCATTCCATATCCAGCCTGGGTTCGCGGGAATGGCTGCCGTATACGCTACGCTTGTATTTCCATGCCGGATTGGATTCCATAAGGCTGGTACATACCTTTCATTACGATGGGAACCCGCATCAGGACTATATCAGAGGACTCGGAATAAGGTTCAGCATTCCTATGCGGGGGCCGCTCTACAATCGCCATGTTCGTTTTGGTGGTGACAACGGCTTGTTCAGTGAATCGCCCAAGACACTGCATACCCGGCGCACGAAGGGGAAATATCAGGAGCTGTTCACGGATCAGACCGAGGGTCGACCTGTAGCCTTTGACGCTGATGAGGATGCTTATTTCCTCAGCCTGCTGGCGGATTCAGCTACATGGAACAGCTTCAGGATCGTACAGGACTCCGCAGATCATTACCGGATCATCAAGCGCACAGCTGAAGGCAATGCCTGGATCAAGGCAGCCGAAGGACGTCGTGCTGGTGGCCTGGGGTTCATTGGCTCGGAGGGTGGCGGCGTAGCAGTGGGGCTGAAGGATAGCTGGCGCAAATATCCCTCCGGTATGGAGCTTGATGCAGCCGGGACGGATAACGCAAGCTTGACGGTCTGGTTCTGGGCCCCGGAAGCCGGAGCTATGGACTTAAGGCATTACGATACGGAAACGCATGTGGAGTCGTCCTATGAAGGAGCAGAGGAGCTGCGCGCTACACCGTATGGAATCGCGAACACGAATGAGCTGACGCTCTGGTGCACGGAGCAGACACCGGACAGGGAATGGCTGGCGCGAATGCAGGCAGCGGTGGATACTCCCGCAAGGCTCGTCTGTACGCCGGAGTATTACCATGAGGCTGCCGCCTTTGGGATCTGGAGTCTGCCAGATCGAAGCACGCCGTCCAAGAGCTATCTGGAGGACCGGCTGGATGGGATTATCGAATTCTATCTGGAGGAGATCGAGCAGCGTAGATGGTACGGCTTCTGGGACTATGGAGACTTCATGCATAGCTATGATCCGGTGCGGCATGTCTGGAATTACGATCTGGGAGGCTGTGCCTGGCAGAACGGTGAGCTGGTGCCGAATATGTGGCTGTGGCTGACGTTCTTGCGGACCGGACGCGCGGATGTGTTCCGTATGGCTGAGGCGATGACCCGGCATACGAGCGAGGTGGATTCCTACCATTTCGGAGAATATGCTGGCTTGGGCTCGCGTCATAACGTCATTCACTGGGGCTGCGGCTGCAAGGAAGCACGGATCGCTATGGCAGGCCTCCACCGCTATTATTACTATTTGACCGGGGATGAGCGGATCGGGGATGTCATGGATGATGTGAAGGATGCCGATTTCAGTACGGTGACGCTGGATCCGATGCGGGCTTACTTCCCGAAGGACGAATTTCCGACTCATGTTCGGGTAGGACCAGACTGGGCGGCCTTCAGCTCGAATTGGATGACCCGGTGGGAGCGCTTCGAGGATACGGCTTATCGTGACAAGATCCTGACAGGGATTGAATGCATCAAGAGGGCGAATCTGCGTTTGCTGTCGGGACCTACCTATGGCTACGATCCCAAGACCGGCATGCTATATGACATGGGGGATGACAATTGGGGCAGACACCTCGCCATTAGTATGGGCGGTCCGCAGGTCTGGTTCGAGCTGGCAGCCATGCTGGAGGACCCGCAATGGGAGGATATGCTCGCAGAATTTGGCGTTTTCTACAATCTGCCGCAGGAAGAGAAGGATGCCATCACGGGAGGAATCATCAATGGTCCTCTTCGCTTCGAACATGCCGTGCTTAGTGTGGGTATTGCTGCTTATGGGGCGTATTATCGACAGGATACAGCTACGGCTGAGCGCTGCTGGAGCATTTTGCTGGCTAATCCATTCGGACGTGTGAATCTACAGTGTGAAGCTGAACGGGTGCAGTATGTCCATGAACTGAATGAGATTGACTGGATGAATACCAATGAAGCCTCGCAGTGGTCGATCAACGCTATTATTAGCCTGGAGCTGATCGCTGCTGAGCTGCCTGTGGATGCGGCTGCGATTGCCACTCGATCCTAGGAAGAATGAACTCTGGTACGATGCCAGAGAAAGGCAAACGGGAGGTGGAGGATATGACGCACAATGAACGTCCTGCCTTGATTCCACAGCATTGGGATAGAGTCTACTACAATCCTCTCGCTTCTCCGGCGGATGTAAGCAGCTTCCGTCTGGAAGGGCAGGGGGCTGTGACCTTCCCTATGGGCCGAATGCGGCTCGAAAGCACATTGGACCCGAAGGAAGGGCAGCGGGCCAATGTCGTATACTGGTGCCCCGAGAGCTTCCCCGCGGACTGTGCGATCACTTGGCGCTTCCGTCCCCTGCGAGAGCCGGGGCTGGCCATTCTGTTCTTCGCTGCCCGCGGCCAAGGCGGACAGGATCTGTTCAATCCTGAATTGGCTGTGCGCACGGGTGAATATGATCAATATCATCACGGGGATATCGATGCATTTCATGTCTCGTATTTCCGCCGAATGTGGGCGGAGGAACGCGGTTTCCATACCTGCAACTTACGGAAAAGCTACGGCTTCCATCTGGTAGCACAGGGAGCCGATCCACTCCCAGACGTAGCGGACATGTGTGATGCGTATGACATCCTGGTGCTGAAGCAAGGTGCAGAGCTTACTTTTACCATCAACGACTTGCCGATCTTCCGTTGGACAGATGATGGGAAGGGCTATGGTCCATTGCTTGAAGGTGGGCACATCGGCTTCCGGCAGATGGCACCACTGATTGCGGAATATGCCGATCTGTCTGTGTATGCACCATCGGAGAAGTATGAAGAAATATGAGAAGTTTAGAAGAATACGGTAAAGACATAGACCGACACAACGAGCACAACAATCACAATGAGCACAAGGGACACAGAAGTTGATATAGAAAAGGAGTGCATACGATCATGCCTGTCATTTATTACTGTTATCCGCAAGGTCGGCACAAGGCTCTGACTATGAGCTATGACGATGGGAAGCGAGCTGATGAACGTCTTGTAGGCTTGTTCAACCAATATGGCATCAAAGGTACTTTTCACCTGAATTCAGGTCTGCTGGACCAGCCTGAGCGGATTCCCGCTGATGAGCTTGTGGAGTTGTATCGTGGTCACGAGATTTCTGTGCACACCCAGACGCATCCTACACTCGCACGGTGCCCAATGGAGCAGATCGTCCATGAAATCGTGGAGGACCGCAAGTACTTCGAGAGTCTGCTGCGTACACCCATTCGAGGAATGTCCTATCCGAACGGTTCATATAACAAGGATATAATAAGCATTCTCCCCTCGCTAGGGATGGAGTATGCACGTGTGGTGCCGACCACCCGCGGCGGCTTCGGGCTGCCTGAGGATTGGCTGGAGTGGAAAATGACCTGTCATCATAACGATCACCTAATCGAGCATGGGGAGAATTTTGCGGCCCTGCACAAGCGCCAGTACCTATACCTGATGGCGGTGTGGGGACATAGCTATGAGTTCGATCAGGACAACAACTGGGAGGTCATGGAGCGTTTTTGTGAGCTCATAGGGCACCGGGAGGATATCTGGTATGCGACGAATATTGAGATTGTTCATTATCTAAAGGCGTGTAACCAGCTGATCTTCTCGGCTGCTCGTGATTTTGTCTATAATCCAGGGGCTTCCTCCGTGTGGCTGGCGGTCGATGGCTCTATCGTGGAGGTTCCCGGGGGAACTCAGGTGGATCTGAACTAAGTACCTTGACCAGATCAAATGTGAGTGTAGAGCCGCTGCAAGCGGGGAGCCCTGTCGACCACTGTTGAGCTTGCTGTTCTTTTGAACGAAATGGGAAATCGGATGAACAGCAAGCTTAAAGGCGGCCACTGTCGTTTCTCTAGGGCTTCCCCGCTTTCCGCTTACCACGCTCTCTGCAGATCATTCAAACCCGAAATCGTATGCAGTCAAGGCACTAGGGTTGTTGCTTCAATATAAGGAATGTATCTGCTCGAACATGAAATGTATTCGTATAGATGGCATGTATTCTTGTGAAGAAGAGACAGGAGGACTAGTTATGGAAGCACTTATTCAAGAGTTGGCCCCACATTGTCTTGCAGATTTGGATATCACGGCTGCTGGCCCGCGGTGTAAGCTACTGCTGGGCGATCTAAATGGAGATGGGCGTGCGGAGCTGCTGTTCGTGCAGCCAGACAACCGCCAGGATGTACGTTATATTCCACATCAGGTGCAATGTCTTACAGCTTATGATCTGGAGGGAAGGCTGCTGTGGCAGACTGGACAGCCAGATCCTGAGGCAGGCAGTCAGGGCTCAGACTATCCTGCCCAGATCTACGATATTGACGGTGATGGACAGCTTGAGGTGCTGTGTGTAATGGATGGACGATTTCATATATTAGACGGTAGCACCGGGCAGGTGAAGGCTGTGCATGATCTTCCATCCGAGCACGCACATGACTGTATTATCATTGCTAATCTCACAGGAGGCGACCATCCGTCGGATATTATCCTCAAGGACCGTTATCACCAGCTGTGGGCACTTGACCGGGACTTCAACCTGTTGTGGACGCATACTGGTAATGTAGGGCATTTTCCGTGGGTGTATGACCTGGATGGAGATGGGCTGGATGAGGTAATGGCTGGGTATGACCTGCTGGATTCCAAGGGCCAGCTGCGCTGGAGCTGCCATGATCTGGAGGATCATGCGGACTGCATCTGGGTCGGTGATGTCAATGGCGACGGATTACCTGAGCTGGTCATCGGCGGCAGTGTGACGGTTATGTACGATCGGAACGGGCAGGAGCTGTGGCGGTACGAGGGTTCGATTGAATCACAGCATCTGGCTCTGGGACGGTTCCTGAAGGATCAGCCAGGATTACAGATTGCCGGGCTCGACCGGATGGTACGGGAGGATGATGGCAAAGGATTGAAGGGCAAGGATGCGCTGTTCCTGCTCGATAGCGAAGGCTGTGAGGTATGGAAGGAAGAGCGGACGACAGCTGGATGGCTGACTATTGTGGAGACGGTAGGACACTGGGATCAGGATGCACTGGATTACATTCTGGCATATCGTCGGGGCGGAGGCGTGTATCCTGGCCTTTATGATGGCGGGATGAACAGAGTTGTGCAGTTCCCTCATGAAGGCTATGCTGCACACGGAGATTTGCTGGGAACCGGACTTGAGCAGGTCATTATCTATGATGATGAGACTGCGAAGGTATTTGCCTCTGCACCTATGGAATTGACTACGGCTGCTGCCAAGCCGTTGAAGCAGAGCAAGCGTCTCTACAGCTCAACATTGTACCCTGGTGGAGAATGGGTGTGAGAGGAGGAGCGGACGATGAGCAGATTGGTAGAGAAGGATGCGGACAACACGAAGGATGTAAAAGATATAAAGGCTTTCCCTGCTACAATCCATTCCGGCACGGCTGTTCAAATAAGCAATGCCTCGGCTCACATTCCGGCTTATTTTCCTCCTCATCATAGTATCAGCCGATATGCTGGAACACAGATCGAGCAGGTGCTGACAGCTGTCGCTGGACGCTTCGTGGGCGCACACCCGGCACATCCTCCAGTGTACCGAGTCCATTCGGAGCGCGGCTTCCGGCGCTTGCCGGATTGTCGCTATGATATGAATCTGCATGAGAGATTCCCATCTGTACAATCGGGCGAATTCGTCTATGTATGGGGAAAGCTGTGGAGCGACACTGAGGCTGAGCTTCCTTTTGCAATAAGCTGCTACAGTCCCGCCCGGGTCTATATCAATGGGAGAGGCGTATTCCGTTCCAATCTGAACGAGGATGTGTTCCCTGACCGGCGGAGCTATTTCCGGGCCAAGCTGGATGTAGGCTGGAATCATATCGTATTGGAATTCGTGGCCGTCGGCACAGGCTGCGGCGGTATATTCGGCACAGGTAGTGTGAAGGGAGCCCCGCTACACTTCCTGATGCCGACTGCCGAGCATAACGGCTGTGAAGGCTGGCTATACAGCGCTCCGCAGCAGCAGCGGTGGAGTGTATGGCCAGGCCAGTCGGATGTGGAATCCTCCGGGGCCGATATGCATCATAGGCAGGAGAAGACGGCGACCTCTCATACGATTACGGACGGAAGAGACAATGTCAGAGAGGAGAGATCCTCTGTTACTCTGGGATATGGAGAAGCTGACTTTGCTGCAAGATATACGTGGTATCCTGAGCTTCGCTGGACTGACCAGGAGCAGCAGGAAGGGCAGCTCTCTCGTATCTTTGGTGTGAAGCAGGATGCCGTAGCGTTCTCCTGGTGCAGCATTGAATCCATGAATCCAGAGCCGATTCTTGTGAAGCTACACGGGTCTTGCCGGGCCATCTCATCCCTTGTCGTGTACCTTGATGGAACATTGATCAGCAACAAGGCACAGGACCGTGATCATCTTATCGTTCCGTTACGACTGGATTTCGGTCGCCATGAGCTGATTGTGGAATCCGTATGTGACGGGGAAGGCTGGGGCTTCGAGCTGGAGTTAGACTCAGACCCAGACCGTGACCGTGACCGTGACCGTGACCGTGACCGTGACCGTGACCCAGACTTGGACGCAGCATTTGCCAATAATGCTTCATCGGCATCCTTAGATGGAGCCGTGACAACAGCTGATTCCGGTGGAGCTGAGAAGGGGCGACAGACAACGGGAGCTGGTGTAGACATCAACGCGGACATGGACGTACCTACTAGCAAGGCGATGGCAGAATCGATCCGTCCAGCCAATACACAAGCCGACCGTGAGAACAGCACGAACAATAATGCAGTCATTCAAAAAGTCCGTCTTGTACAGCCTTATCCCATAGAGGGCTCGACTGATCCTTGGCTGCACCTGGGGCCATTCGAGGTAGAGAGCGCACCGTCCGTAGCCTCATTGTCTACCGTCCGTGCGCTGCTGGGCGAGGGTGCCACGGCCCAATTTTGGCGTGTGGATCAGCCCGACAGTTGGGTGCGCCCCTATACTGAGACGGCGATGTATGGACGCTGGAACTATCCACTTGGGGTAACGTTATATGGTCTGCTTGCCACAGGGCAGGAGCTGTCGCAGCCTTATTTTGCAGACTATGCTCAAGGGCACATCGAGCAATGTACGGCATTGCATAGCTATGCGGTCTGGGACTGTGATCGCTTCGGAGCGCCGGGAATTAACCATCAGCTTACCTTAATTGATTCGCTGGATGATTGTGGCTCCTTCGGTGCGGCCATGTTGGTGGCCCATCGAATGCGTCCATTGCAGGGGGCGGAGAAGGCCGCAGCAGATATCGCTGCCTATATCTCCGAGACGCAGGATCGGCAGGAGGATGGTGCTCTATACCGGGCAGCAGGTACCACGGATTTCATGAAGGATACGATGTGGTGCGATGATCTGTACATGAGTACGCCATTCCTGACGGAGTATTACCGATTGACTGGAGAGGCAGCCTATCTGGAGGATGCGGCCCGGCAATTCCTGCTGTACCGCAAGCGGATGTTCCAGCCGGAGCTGGGTATCATGCATCATGTCTATGATATCAAGTTCGACAAGCCGAATGGGGTGCCATGGGGCCGGGGGAACGGCTGGGTTATTTTCTCGCTTACAGAGCTGTTGACCGCGATGCCAGAGGAGCATGAGCTGCGGGAAGAGCTGCTCCATTTCTGGAATGAGCTTGCTTACGGGTATTTGCGGCTGCAGGATCAGCAGGGGCTGTGGCATCAGGTGCTCACCGATCCTGAATCGTATGCAGAGGCATCATGCACGTCCATGTTCATCTACGCGTATGCGCGTGGTGTGCGTCTGGGCTGGGTGAGTGAGCCGGATGTGTTCATTCGATCAGCCCAGCGCGGCTGGGAGGGACTGGCTCGCTACTGTATAGACAAGGGTGGCAATGTGTATGGCGTATGTCGCGGCTCGGGCTATTCCTTCAACAAGCTGTACTACAAGGAAGAACTGGATTGGCAGCTAAATGATACGCATGGTATCGGGATTGTGCTGCTGGCGGGTGTTGAGCTGCTGCGTCTAACTCGTAGTTGTTCCAAGGTCTCAGGGGCATAATCCGACTTATAGACTATGAAGGTGAATATGAAGAGAAGGAGCACTGTGAGCGAGTGTTCACCATCGCAAGCTGCAGGCTATATGCAGACTGTATTCGTGGCGGCAGGGCCGGAGGCTACTCCGACCCTGTCGCCTGTATCCAAACGAGTACATACAGTCTTTGCTGAAAAGGGGGACGGAGTAGCGTGAAAATCAGGATCATAGGTGGCTGTGGCAGTGGGAAAACCCACATCGCTAAGATCCTTTCCAATACATACGGGATAGAGCATGCTCAGACGGATAACTTTGTGTGGGATAGGAGTACTAATAAGAAGAATTCTGATGAGCTTCGGGATCAGCTGCTGAGTAACATGGTGCAACAGAGCTCCTGGATTATTGAGGGTGTACACTATATGTGGACGCAGAATAGCTTTGCAGAGGCGGACTATATTTTTGTTATAAGGACTCATCTCGCAGTGAGGAATTGGAGAACCTTAAAAAGGTTCATAAAGACTAGACTGAAAGTAGAGGAGAGAAATTATACACAAGGCATGCGGGATTTGTGGCGGATGTTTGGTTGGAATAGCAAGTTCGAAAAGGAAAACATGTGGGTGATTTTGAAAATGACGGAGGAATTTAAAGAAAAGAGATTCATTGTAGAGAGCAATACGGACATTTTGACAATCTTAAGCAATAAGAGTGGAGCCAATGGAAGAGGGCATCAATGACAGAAAATCAATTTAAGATGTAGCTTCGCTTCCCTACATTTGACTTCGAAACGGCAACATTGTCGACCAAGTGATGAAACATTATATTTCTTGTCATTTGAAAATTTACCCATTTCCGGTTATGTTGTATCACGAAAGGTTCGATACATATCACTGGAAAGCGGTGTAGTTAATGTCAAATATTCTAATCATAGAAGATGATATGGTGATGAGTAATGGTATTGTGCTTTCCTTGCAGCGCGAAGGCTTAGTCTTTTTTCAGGCTTATACCATTAATCAGGCCGATCGGTGTCTGAGCGACCATAATATTGATTTAGTTATTCTGGATATTAATCTGCCGGATGGTAATGGGCTGGAGTGGTGTAAAGATATACGCAGCACATCCTCTATTCCGATCCTGATGCTGACAGCCAATGATATGGAGATTGATATTGTCACGGGGTTGGATTCGGGTGCGGATGACTATATGACCAAGCCCTTTAGTCTGATGGTGCTGAGGGCACGGGTAACAGCTCTCTTGCGCAGGAGCGACCTTAACAGCGGTGAGGCATCTGCCCTGCATATTGATGAGTTCTGTTTTAACTTTGAGGAGATGGAATTTACGAGAGATAATCAGCATGTACTGCTAAGCAAGACCGAACAAAAGCTGCTGCGGCTGCTTGTTATGAATAAAGGCACTGTCCTGACCCGCGCTGTATTAATTGACCGGGTATGGACAGATGGAGCAGAGTACGTGGATGAGAATGCCTTATCCGTAACCATTAGACGTTTGCGCAGCAAGCTGGAGCCGTCTCCTGAGAGCCCGCGTTATATTCGCACTGTATACGGCATTGGCTATACCTGGGCGGTGAGTGAGCATGTCTGAGCTATACGGGCTGATGCTTGGCATATTCGGTGCTGCGCTGGCAGCAGCAGGTCTTCTGACGGGAGTCTACTATAAGCACCAGAGCAGAGAGACTTTTCGCCGATTGAATGCCATGCTGGATGCAGCCATTAACCATTCCTTCGCAGAGACCAGCTTTGATGAGACCAGAATATCTCAAATAGAGACCAAGCTCAGCCGATTTCTTACAGCTACTACTTCATTTGAAGAGCTTCAAGGACGAGAGAAAGCACGCATCCAGCAATTAATCTCAGATATCTCGCATCAGACGAAAACGCCGATTGCTAATGTCCTATTGTATGCACAGCTGTTAAGAGAGAGCGAAATGACTGATCGTCACGGAATGGAACTGACCAGGCAGATTTCGCAGCAAGCCGAGAAGCTGAATTTCCTGATTCAGGCGTTGATCAAGACCTCGCGGATGGAGACAGGTATTATTCGCGTTTGTCCGCAAATGGGCAAGGTGAGTGAGCTGATTCAACATACCATCACCCAACTGGAGGAAAAGATGCAGAGGAAGCGAATTGGAGTTCACCTCAGCTGTGCGGACGATACTACGGCCATATTTGATCCTAAGTGGACAGAAGAAGCCATTTTTAATATTTTGGATAACAGTATTAAATACACGCCGGATCAAGGAACGATTACCATCACTGTCTTGAATTATGAGTTGTTTGTACGTATAGATATTACCGACACGGGCATGGGCATAGCAGAGAAGGAGATCAACCTTGTCTTTGGACGCTTCTACCGCTCGCCACGCGTTGGCCAGATAGAAGGAGTAGGTATCGGACTATATCTGGCAAGAGAGATTATAACGATGCAGCAGGGGTATATGAAAGTGAGTTCTGTGGTGGCCAAGGGGAGCACGTTTTCAATCTTTTTGCCGCGCGAGCCTTCCGGGTCTAATTCTGTCAATATTGATAGATTTCAGAAAGAAGCATGAAAGATTCATATGATAAAGTTCTATATCGTAAGATGCAGGAGAAATTGACGGTATAGAATTTGTTCATTGGAGGCTCGGGAGCAATGAGTATATTGGAAACGCATGATCTGATAAAGCACTATGGAGTGGAGCCCAATAGGGTATATGCATTGAGAGGTGTTAATTTGACGGTTGATCCGGGAGAGTTCGTGGCCATTGTGGGGACTTCGGGCAGCGGCAAATCGACCTTGCTTCATATGCTGGGCGGGCTTGACCGTCCTACTGACGGCAACGTAATCGTTGATGGTAAGCCTATCTTCGGGCTGAAGGATGATGCCTTGACCATTTTCCGGCGCCGCAAGATCGGCTTTATATTTCAGAATTATAATCTGGTTCCGATCTTGAATGTATTGGAGAACATCACCTTGCCTATTGTACTGGACGGGAACAAGGTCGATCAGAGTTTTATTGACACAATTGCGGCTACACTGGGATTGGAGAACAAGCTGTACAACTTGCCGAACAACCTGTCCGGCGGGCAGCAGCAGCGTGTAGCGATTGCGCGGGCGCTGGCAACCAAGCCAGCCATCATTCTGGCGGATGAGCCTACGGGCAATCTGGACAGCAAGACCAGCATGGATGTCATGGGGCTGCTTAAGGTAACCAGCGAGCAGTTCAAGCAGACGATTGTCATGATTACGCACAACGAAGAGATTGCCCAATTGGCTGACCGGATCATTCGCCTGGAAGACGGCGCTATCGTGGGCGGTGAGTAGGATAATGAAGGTATCCAATCGGCGAATTATCAGCCAGCTTGCTTATGCCAGCTTTAAGGCCAACAAGTTCCGCAATCTGATTGCAGTCATTGCCATTGCTTTAACTACCGTCTTGTTCACCACGCTGTTCACCTTGGGCATAGGGGTGGGCGAGAGCATCCAGAATCAGACGATGCGCCAGGTGGGGGGCAGTGCACATGCCTCATTAAAGTATCTAACAGATGAGCAATTTGAAGCATTCAAGGATCATCCGTTAATTGAGAAAATCGCCTACAACAAGATCATAGCCGGGGCCGATAATCCGGAATTTCTCAAACGTAAGGTGGAGATATGGTACTCGGATGCAACGGGGGCGGAACTGGGGTTTACCACCCCTACTACGGGTAATATGCCCCAGCAGGAGAATGAAATCATTACGGATACCATAACGCTGGATCTGCTTGGCATTCCTCATGAGGTGGGCCAAAGTGTTCCACTTACATATAAGCTGAAAGGAGTGAGCTATTCCAAGGAGTTCAAGCTTAGCGGCTACTGGGAAAGCGACACGGCCTTCAATGTCGGACTGGTACTGGTGTCCAAGGCCTTTGTAGATAAGAATATGGCCAATATCCCATACACCTACAGGGAGGATGGGGATGCGACGGGTACGATTAGGGCGGATCTTCTGTTCAGCAACAGCCGAAGCCTGAAGCAGAAGATGGAACAGGTCATAACGGACAGCGGCTATACGCTTGCTTCGGAGGATGGTGATGGGGAGCTTGGTCCGAAAGAAATTCCAGGTAATGTAAACTGGGCTTATTTATCCTCGAACTTTACAGCCGACCCGCTTACGATTGGTTCTGTAGCCCTTGGGGTGGTCTTGATTATTTTTACCGGTTATCTGATCATCTTCAATATCTTTCAGATTTCTGTGATCAAGGATATCAAATTCTACGGGCTATTGAAAACGATTGGCACCACTTCCAGACAAATCAAAAGAATGATTACACAGCAGGCCTTATTATTAACGGTAATTGGACTGCCGTTCGGGCTAATCCTTGGCTTCGTGATCGGCAAAGCCTGCCTGCCACTTATTATGAATATGGGTATGTCCAGTGTAAAGCAAGCTGTAGTATCTCTGAACCCTGTCATTTTTATTGGATCAGCCGTGTTTGCTTTGATTACGGTGTTCATAAGTACGAGTAGACCCGGCAAGCTCGCAGGTCGGGTATCCCCGGTGGAAGCCGTACGTTACAGTGGGGTGACCGATGAAATCAAGCGTGCCAGCAAGAAGAGCGAGGGTGGCGGGAAGCTGCACAATATGGCCCGCGCCAATCTGGGCCGTGCTAAGAAGCGGACGTTGCTAGTTGTCTTATCCCTGTCGCTTAGTCTGGTGATGCTTAATACGGTCTTCACGCTGTCCAAGGGGATTGATATGGATAAATTCCTCTCCAAGTTCGCAGACACCGACTTTCTGATCGGGAATGCCAATTATTATAACTTGAATTTCTTTCGATCCGTAGATGATGAGCTGTCCGAGAGCTTTATTCAAGCGGTGAAGGCGCAGCCGGGATTTAAGGAGGGGGGCAGGTTATACTACAACGTTAATATGGCTAAAAGTAAAATTCGCTACACGGAAGATCAGCGTGCAGCCTTCCCGAAGCTCAGTTCCAATCTACCGCCAGGAGAAGAGCATGACCTGGACCTATATGGTCTGGAGGATTTGCCATTATCCCGCTTGGAGATTGTTGAAGGTGAGCTTGATCTCGACAAGCTGGCTACAGGCAAATATATCATTGCAGGCCTGGATGCTGACGATCACGACAAAGTATATTGGGAAACGGACGGCTTCCATATTGGCGATAAGGTACAGATAACGGTAGACGGTCGAAAGCATGAATACGAGGTATTGGCTAAAGCGAAAATGAGCTTCAACACGAATACTAAACGCTACTCTACCATGAGCACCAACTTTGTAATGTATCTCCCGGCACAAGAGTATTTGAACATTGTGAACAAGCCTGTCGTGATGACGTATGCCTATAATGTTGACAAAGGCAGTGAACAAGCGATGGCTACGTTTTTGGACAACTATACAGAGAAGATCGAACCGTTGATGGACTATGACTCCAAGTTGACTCTGTTGGACAGTTTTAAGGGTATGAAAAACATGCTTATCAATGTGGGCGGAATATTATCCTTGATCATTGGTTTGATCGGCATTTTGAACTTCATTAATTCGATGTCGACCAGTCTGATCTCCCGCAGACAGGAATTTGCGACGATGCAGAGCATCGGCATGACGGATCGGCAATTGCGGCGCATGGTTATTTTTGAGGGATTGTATTACGCTCTGGCCACGATTTTGGTCTCTTTGGCGCTCGGTATCCTGGCATCATATACAATCATTGGAGGCGTGGTCAGCAACTTGTGGTTCTTTAGTTATAAGTTCACCATTACGCCTCTGCTGATGGCTTATCCGGCATTGCTTGTGCTGTCCATTATTATTCCATATGTATCCTTTAGAAGCCTGAACAGGCAGAGTATTGTGGAGCGTCTAAGAGACGCGGTGTAGGCAGGAACACAATAAAGCGCGAGTATAGGGAATGAACCCGATAGCTCGCGCTTTTGTTATGCAGGGGAAGAGACCCCGGCTAGAATATACAGCTTACAGATCGTCAAATCCGTTGTCGTCGCCTACTTTACCGTAGTTACGGGATTTGGCTTCGAAGAAGTCGGTCTTAGTCGCATTCAGTGCTTCATCCGAGAATGGCTTGATCCACGGCATACAGTTCACATCCACACCTTCGTAAGCTTTCTCCATACCCATCAGACGAAGACGCTTGTTCGCGATGTACTTGATGTAATCGGATAGCTCATTGAGGTCAATACCACGAACATTAGGCAGCGTGTAAAATGCCCAGTTTGTCTCCAGCTCCACGGCGCGGTGGATTGTGCTGTAGACATAATCCATGTTCTCTTTGGTGTTCAGCTCCGGGAAGTCTACCAGCAGCTGCTTGAATACTTCGGCGAAGAAGTAGCAGTGCTGATTCTCGTCACGCTGAATGTAAGAGATCATCTGACTAGTACCCATCATCTTCTGGTCACGTGCCAGGTTGTAGAAGAAGGCAAAGGTACTGTAGAAGAAGATACCCTCTAGAATCAGGTCCGCTACCATGGATTTGAAGAAGGTCTGCGGATTAGGGTTGTCCCGGAACTCCTGATAGATGTTAGAGATAAAGGTGTTGCGCTCCAGCAGCACCGGATCATGCTTCCAGTACTCGAAGATTTCCTTCTGCTCCTGCTCGGATACGAGTGAGGAGAGAACATAGGAATAGGATTGATTGTGTACAACCTCTTGCTGTCCGATAATGGCGGCTACAGCCTCCAGGGAGGAGTCGGTGAAGTAACGCTTCACATCTCCCACAAACATGGTCTGCATAGAATCGAGTACTGCCAGCAGTCCGATGTTGATCTTGAAGGTACGCTGCTCTTCAGCATCCAGCAGTGGGAACTGCGATGCATCCTTGGACATGGGAATCTCATCAGCGATCCAGTGATTCAGGAGCAGCACCTTGTACAGCTTGTACATGTGCGGCATCCGAATATCGTTCCAGTTGAGAATGCCGGAGCATTCTCCTTCTATAATACGAGTCGAGCGGTTAGGCGCTTCGGTGTTAAATATTTTTTGCAACTGCATGGGTGAGTCTCTCCTTCAGTTGGATTTAGGATGCGCAGCTATCGCATTCCTCAATCGTCAGCGCACGGCTGCGAACATAATAGGTCGATTTCATACCGGATCTCCATGCATGCAAGTGCAGCTCCAGGAATTCGGTAGCCTTGATGTCTGGACGAACGTACAGATTGAAGCTTTGTCCCTGGTCAATATGACGCTGACGGGCAGCTGCCATGTTGATGGAAGCGTGTTGGTCTACGAGGAACGCCGTCTTGTAGTACCAGATAGTATTTGCGTTCAGGTCTGGTGCAGGGTTAGCGATCTTGTAGGTCGTCTTCTCTTCATAGGACAACAGTTCATAGAGCGGATCAATACTGGCCGTAGAACCAGCGATGATCGAGGTGGAGCCGTTAGGCGCGATCGCGAACAACCAAGCGTTGCGTACACCGTTCGACTGAACCTCTGCAGCCAGCTCGCTCCACTGCTCAGTCGTCACGAATTTACCTGGACGGGTACCATCCGTGTAATGGCGGGAGGTGAAGTATTGTCCATTCTCCCAGTCAGAGCCTGCGAATTTCGCATAACGGCCCTTCTCCTTCGCCAGCTCCATGCTGGATCTGACAGCGAGATAATTGATCTTCTCGTATAAATGATCATTATACTCTACCGCCTCATCGGACTCCCAGCGGATGCCTTCCAGAGCCAGCAGGTGGTGAAGACCGAAGGTTCCAAGGCCCACGGCCCGGTATTGGCTATTCGTATATTGAGCCTGAAGCACCTCAATATTATTGATGTCAATAACGTTATCCAGCATGCGCACTTGGATAGGCACTAGACGATCCAGTACGCCTGCAGGCACTGCACGAGCCAGATGGATGGAGTTCAGGTTACATACTACGAAATCTCCAGGGATTTTGGAAATGACAATACGTGTCTGACCATCCTTGGTTACGAGCTCTTCCTTCTCCACCACGGTTGGAGATTGATTCTGCATAATCTCCGTACACAGGTTGGAGGAGTATACCATGCCATGAACGCGATTCGGATTCGCACGGTTAACAGTATCACGGTAGAACATATAGGGTGTACCCGTCTCCAATTGGGACTTCAGCACGCGCTTCATAATATCGATAGCCTGAACCGTAATCCGGGACAAGGTTGGATGATTCACAGCTTCCTCGTACTTCTCACGGAATGAGCCAGCTCCTGCCGTCTCGTCATAGAAATCCTCCAGTCCCAGCGGACGACCATTCTCATCAGTCCAGCCCATGACCTTCTTGACTTCATGTGGACAGAACAGGCTCCATTCGCTGCGAGTCTCTACGCGTTCCATGAACAGGTCAGGCAGGCAGACGCCATGGAATACATCATGCGCACGCATACGCTCATCACCATTGTTCAGCTTTAGATCAAGGAAAGCCAGAATATCCTTGTGGAATACGTCCAGATATACCGCAATGGCACCCTTGCGTGTTCCGAGCTGGTCTACACTGACAGCAGTATTGTTCAGCTGGCGAATCCATGGGATGACGCCGGAGCTGGTGTTCTTGTGTCCACGGATGTCAGAGCCTCTAGCGCGAACCTTGCCCAGGTATACACCGATACCACCGCCCATTTTGCTGAGACGGGCTACGTCCGTATTGGAATCAAAGATACCCTCTAGAGAATCATCTACGGTGTCGATGAAGCAGCTGGAGAGCTGTCCAGCTACTTTCTTGCCCGCATTGGACATCGTCGGTGTAGCAGCCGTCATGTACATGTTGCTCATCGCCCAGTAGGCTTCCTTCACCAGCTCCATGCGGCGCTCCGCTGGCTCTTGATGCATCAGGTACATAGCGATGACCATGTAACGCTCCTGTGGCAGCTCCATGACCCGACCGTCAAAATCATGAGCAAGATAGCGCTCGGATAGAGTCAACAGTCCAATGTAATCGAACAGCAGATCGTTCTGATATTCAATGCATTCGCCAAGCTCGTCGATCTGCTCTTTGCTGTAGCAGTCGAGCAGCTCCTGACGATAGATACCTTTCTTAACCATCTCAGTAATGAGCGGGTAGAAGGCACCGTATGGATTGTCGTGGTAGGACTTGTAGCGACGATTATAGGCTGCTTTCTTATAGAGGGAAGTGAGCAGGGAGCGAGCAGCTGCGAATTTCCAGTCCGGCTCTTCCTTGGTTACGAGCTCCAGAGCAGACATGATGAAGGCGTTGCTAATCTCGTCTCCGGTGACCTCGTCACGGCGCAGCTTGGAGTTGACCCCGCGGAGCAGGCGTTCCTTATCAAGCTGATTCAGGCCGTTCAGCGCCCGATCGGCGTAGACGGACAGACGCATCTCGTCGAAAGCAAGCTGGCGGTTATTAGGTTTGGTCACGGTGTGTGGCATGGATGAATTCCTCACTTTCATGGGATGAATATTTTGCGATATGAATAACTCAAGGGATAAATGATGACTGGGCTGTTCGATGGATCGACAGCAACGATATGAGGAGCATCACACTGTTAGCCATGGCTGGCAGAAGCGTATACTGCAATCTGTTGATGTGTCGCCTGCTATAGGAGTGGGAAATATATGTAAAGCTATAGGCTTAAGGACAAAATCGTCTATTTCCGCTTCCGCACTATATTTAGATGCTGTTCACTTAGGTTACCCCAATATATAGTGTTTTGCAAACAGAAAATTCGAAAGACGCATTGACGATTATAGCAAAATTCCATGCAAAAGGTAAAGGATATTGCTGGTTATCGTTCAAATTGCAAGCTTTTGAGAGTTAGAATGAGTATGCCGAAGTTTGACTCAAATTTGAACTTTGTGGGGCGATTTATTATCGTCCTCATGTTCCTCTCTAACTAAGCTCAATTGAATTGGCAGGCTACCGACTGGTAGAATAGAGTATAGAATTATCCAATTTGAAGGAGGAGCAGCTAATGGCAATCGCTGAAGTAACCGTCATCCCAATTGGTACTGGGACTACAAGTCTGAGTGATTACGTGGCAGACATGCAGCGTGTACTGGCTACGCAGAAAGGAATCTCCTATGAGCTTACTTCAATGAGCACCATCATCGAGGGATCGCTTGACGATGTATTCACTGCAATTGCTGCGCTACATGAGGCGCCGTTTCAAGCAGGGGCAGGACGAGTGTCCACCTCGGTGAAGATTGATGATCGCCGCGACAAGGAATCCTCGCGTAGTCTGAAGCTGCAATCGGTCACCTCCAAGCTGTCGGCGTTGCGCAGCCAAGACCTGAATTAGATACGTTTTGATGCTGTACTGGACCCCACAACTATTCATACATACATAGGGGAACAATCGGCGACAGGATATCGATTCCCGGTTCTGAACAGCATCAGTGTTTTCAAGAAGGCCAAGCTAGGGCGAAATTCAAGACAAAGTGCTCCGCGGGATATCGGAACCCCCTCCATACTCAGGCATATACTGCTGGGGTAAAGGAGATGGGCGATGTGTTGTTTGCCATACTACAATTGATCGGCGGTGTCATCTTATCCATAGGCTGGATTCCCCAAATTGTACTGATGTGTAGAGAACGCTCAGCCAAGGGGCTTCATTTGAATACCGCTGTATCCATGTTCACAGGGGTTCTGCTAATGGAGATCTACGCATTGGACCTGATCACTAGCGGCACCGGGTATGCTTTCCTGATTACGAATACGATGTCGCTGCTGTTGCTGTCTGTTGTGCTGTTTCTGGCGCTGTGGTATCGAAGGAAGTAAGATTTGGCACGGTAAAATCTGCTCGTACATATGATCGGGCTTTTGAAGATTCTTTAGGATATTGCTCTGGAGATAGGACAGAATGTATAGGAGTTAATATTAATTCGCTATAGTCCGTGGTATTAGTGTTTTTTGTGAATGCGACCACTCACCGTGTTCTCATCATGTTCTGACCGGCCTCCTGTCTCTGGACCGGTCTTTTTGCGTATGTTTTTGTGCATAATTGGGAGTGACGATGCCACTTGCCATGCAGAAACATTTGCCAAACTGCTGAAAAATATTAAAATTAAGCTAATCTGCTTGAAGAAAGGATTGGTTATGGTACATAAACCAAAGAAACTTACACCCACTGAGTTGCTGATGAAGTTCCTCTTTATTACAGCGGGAGCAATTCTGGCAGGGGTGTCACTGGAACTGTTTCTCGTGCCGAATGCAATTATTGATGGCGGGATTACAGGGATTTCTCTAATGATTGCGAATGTGACCGGACTTCCACTCGGGATCTTTCTGTTCGTCCTGAATCTTCCGTTTCTGTTCATCGGATACAGACAAGTAGGCAAGACCTTTGCATTGTCAGCTTTATACGGAATCGTGGTTCTGTCGCTTACAACGGGTTATCTTCACCATGTAGAGGCCTTCACAGACGACAAGCTGCTCGCGGTCTTATTCGGAGCACTGCTGCTGGGATTGGGAGTCGGCCTGGTGCTTCGCCTGGGGGGGACGACCGATGGTGCTGAGATTCTGGCGATCCTGATCTCCAAAAAAATCAACATCTCCGTCGGACAGATCATTCTCATCATTAACGTGGTCATTTTCATCGTGGCAGGCTTTATTCTGGGATGGGATTCGGCGATGTATTCCATCTTTACCTTCTACATTGCTTCCAAGGTCATGGATATCGTCGTCGAAGGTCTGGATGAATCCAAATCTGTAACGATCATTACGAGCGAATACGAGGAGATGTCCGAGGCCATTATGACCCGCCTTGGCAGAAGCACCACTTACCTGTACGCCAGAGGGGGCTTCACCAAGGAGGACACTCAGGTCATCTATTGCGTGGTCAGCAGGCTGGAGCTGTCTACCCTGAAGAGCGTCGTGCAGGAAGTGGACAAGTCGGCCTTTGTCGCCGTTGAGGATGTCGCGGACGTGTATGGCGGCGGCTTCACCAAGAAGGGCGCACATTAAGAAGCAGGCTGCATAGGACTGCTTAGGTTGGGAAGCAGACGAGGGTATCCTAAGCCTTTGAGGCAAGGGATACCCTTTGTGTATTAAGCAATGGTGTAGACTTGTAGTGGATCTACTCGCCTATTTGATCTGGTCAAGGCGCTAATAAAAGACGGTTCAGAAAGCAGGGGCTGCGGTTGGAGGATGGACTGTAGTCTGTTACAATATGATTGCATAAATAATGATTTAGATGACGGATTGCAAGACGATATTAGTTCTATGCATAGAGGAGTGAACATGTTGGGAAATTCAATTTTGATAGAAGCCTTGCTGTACTGGTTGCTGCTGATCGTTGCAGCGGGGAGTGTCGTGCTGGTCGCAGGCAGAAAGCGGATTGCTAGTCTAATTATTCTCAGCCCGATTGTACTATTCAGTACACTGATGATCATGCAGGGGGCCAGCTACACGATATCGAACGGGATTCAGCAAGAGGATGTCCGAGGTATCTCGCATACATTAGCCGTGGCACTTTCCTGTATCTTTCTTGTGGTTGCCATCATTATCGTTCTGGTGAAGCGTAGAGGCGGTAAGCCCAGTGAACCCAGCAAAAGCAGCTCTTAAGGTATAATCGGGCTCACAATAAGGGTATACAACAAGTAGGAGGCGATTGTGATGTCACAAATGACCCATTTGTTGTATATTCTGTTGTTATCAGCGCTGGCTCTTGGAGGCATTGGCAGTATCGCATGGTGGATGTATTCGGTCGGCCGCCAGGAGAGGGACAATGGCTGATGATCGAGGGCACTAGTTGCATATATAGGGCAGAGCACAGCTTCAGTTGAAGCTGTGTTTTTTTGGCTGCGTTGGGGGATTGCCAACAGCATTAGTAACTGTTAAAATAGGAACAAATGTTCCTGTTATCTTGAAGTTATTTTTTGTGATCATTTTGTTGAGTTACTTATGTTGAGCTGCTTATGTTGAGATCATGTTGGTGTGATGTTGCATTCTAATTCGTGCAAGCATATAGGCTGTGTTTTATTCCAGTTCATGAAGGAGGATGTGTATGCTGCCAGATCTTGAGCGCAAGCTACTGCGTATTCTGTACAATTTCTATGCGCAGCAACGGCGGATGCCCAATGAACGAGAGCTTCAGGTAAGGACAGGAAGGAGCAAGCAGGAGATTACGAAGGCCTTCATCCATTTGGAGCAGCAGGGATACGTACACTGGGACGACAAGTCCTCGGTTACGCAGGCGGTCATTCTGGGATGGGAGCGTCCCGAAGGAAGTACCCAGACCAAGAGGCCTTTGCCTCAGCGCTCCCCACAAGAGGAGGAGAGCTATAGATACTGGACCGATTATTAATTCCTTTACGGTACCTAATTTAATCTTTCTTTAAGGTTCATATCATTTGGTTTTAAGGTAGGCCGCCTATAATGCAGATATTAACCCCTTTCTTTCATCAAGTGTGAATGAACCCGCCCATATTGGACGGGTTATTTTTTTGCCCGCGTTATTGTCTTGGACAAAAAAAGACCGCCCCACCATCTAAGATGGGGGACAGTCTCTCTGTGGCGACATACACACTTGTCAGCCAGTATTCTATATACTAACCCCTTGCCCTTCTCTTCATGAAGGCAGTTACCATCCCGGTAACAGGGCATTCGATTCCATCAATTCATTTGCCAAACGACGAAAGCCCTACCTCTCTTCCATCCTTGCGGCTCCGATGACCGCGCCAGTGTGAATGCAAAATATACTGCAAAAAGCTCAAAATTCTACACGTTGGGTGATGAAAAAAATTGAATGAACTCCAGCGGTGAGCGGAGTGTACTTGTTGCGAGGAATCATATGGGGTTAAATCATACATATATAACTATAACATATAGTGCGCTAAAAGTAAATCATTAACTTTCAATAGTGAAATGACATCGTCTGTCATGAGTGTCGAAACAAAGCACTTCATGGTATGATGGAAGAGTATGTAGGCCATCCCTAGGGACTTCTATTCTGAGTAGCAGGAGGAAGCTATGGAATATTCAAAGATGTTCCTGCTGAATTTAGGTATGCTGATCGCAGTAGCTTACTGCGCAAATGTATTTTATAAATATGTGCTGAGCAAGGCCTCAACCGCTGTAAAATATGCGAGCTCTGTTCTGTTCATCATCCTGTGTGGATGGATTAGCTCCGCATTCGGCTTTAATTTTAACGAGGAAGTTATCTTCGACCTTAGATTCGTGCCGCTGATCATCGCAATATTGGTCTATCCCCATGCCTCTGTGCTGGTGCTGATCGGGGTGCTCACAGGACTGGTGCGCTTCACCCTTGGGTTCAATGAAGCTTCTATCGCGGGCTTTATCAATATGAGTATATTGGGAGTGCTTGGAGCGGGGCTGAACTATTGGATGAGGCATTCCAGCTATCGGCTTATCATCAAGGCTTCCATTGTGATAGGTATTGTTAACATTGCAAATGTCATTAATATTGCGATCTTTGGGGTCATCCCTCCGGCCCATTATTTCGAGCACATCGTGCCTTATACGCTGCCGTTAGGAATCGTGTTAAGCTATCTGTTCGCATTAATGCTGCGTGACTTCCAGATGGATCAAAGACGCAATCATCAGATTACGCAGGCCAACCGCCTGCTCTCGCGGCAGAGGGACGAGCTGCAGCAGGCCAAGCTGATTTTGGAGGAGCGAGCCAAGCAGCTAATGATGGCTTCCAAATATAAATCCGAGTTCATGGCGACGATGTCCCATGAGCTCCGTACTCCGCTGAATAGCATTATTAACCTTGCCCAGATTATTAATGAGCAGGGGAAGGAGATGGATGAGGAGAGTCTTAAGCAATATTCGGGCATCATCCATGCTTCTGGACAGGATCTATTGCAGCTGATCAACGACATTCTGGACCTCTCCAAGGTGGAAGCCGGGAAGATGGAAATTGTCATGGAGCCCGTCAATGTGCTGGAGTTAGGTCAGGTCATGATGGTGAACTTTGAGATTACTGCCCGCAACAAGGGTCTGATATTCCAGCTAGAGACCTCTGAGGATTGCCCGGCCCAGATGAATTCTGATCCGCAGCGTATTCAGCAGATTCTGCGGAACCTGCTGTCCAATGCGTTCAAGTTCACTCATGAGGGCAGTGTGATACTGAGTATCCATAAGCGCAGGCTTATGGAGTCTGCGCTGGAAGGTGAATGGGTTGTATTTTCAGTAAAGGATACTGGAATCGGCATCTCTCAGGAGAAGCAGCATTATATCTTCGAGGCGTTCCAGCAGGCGGACGGATCGATCAGCCGCAAGTATGGAGGAACGGGATTGGGATTATCCATTAGCCGGGATTTGGCGCGTCTGATGGGAGGCTTTATTCGCTTGGACAGTGCAGAGGGTGAGGGGAGCACGTTCGCGTTGTATCTGCCCCTCTATACGTCAGAGTCTCCGCCGTTGGAGGAATCAGGCCGCAAGCAAGGATACAGGAAGAGGAGAAGACAATTGCATGGATCGTAAAGGATTGATTATAGGGGCGACGGGATTGGTAGGAGGTCTGATCGTAAGAGAACTGCTGGAGAACCCCGCCTATTCAGAGGTGAAAGTCCTTACTCGTACGTCGCTTGGCATCCGGCACCCCAAGCTGACTGAGCACGTAATCTCGTGGGCTGAGCTGGAGCAATCTGCTCATGTATTTGAGGGAGTACATGATCTGTACTGTGCGCTCGGCACTACGATTAAGAAGGCGGGATCGCAGGAGAGGTTCCGTCTGGTGGATCTGGAATATCCACTGCAGGCCGCGAGGCTGGCACGGCAGGCAGGCGTCGTACAGATGCTTGCTGTCTCATCCGCTGGTGCCAATCCACGCTCACGCATCTTCTACAGCCGGACAAAGGGCGAGGCCGAGGAAGCGCTGGCCGAAGTGGGGCTACCTGCGTTGCATCTATTCCGCCCATCCCTCATTCTGGGCGAGCGATCGGAGCGACGAGTAGGCGAGAGGGCAGCTGCTGCTCTCATGAAGCTTACGTCACCACTATGGAACGGAAGGCTGTCTGCTTATCGGGCCATTCCGGCGGCCTTTATTGCCATGGCGATGGTTCGCATAGCTCTAGCCGGTGCAAGGGGAGTCCATGTGTACCCGAATGAAGTCATTCACGCACTGGGCTCTGATCTAACGGAGTGATCTACCACTACATCTAGCTTGATCTGCAACTACATACGGTATCATTTTCGCAGGCTTACTAGTCAAAATGAATATGACCTGAACATGAACCATGAACATGATTGTAATATGAATGTGGGTAGGAACTTTAATATGATATCGCACTTGAGAAGCGGATTGAGTGAGTGTATGGGAGTGTTCTGTCTGATCGACAGGCGCTCCCATTTTGTATGCTGTCTAGGCTGCCATCATCAAGGGGAGCATAGGCAGGGCAAATTGTAAAAAGTCTGTAATTTCCATGATCGACACTGCTGAAAAATGGGTATATATAACATAGAAGACAAAAGATTATTTTTTTTGGCAATGTCTAAAAATTATAAACATATGTGACACTAAAGCTGAAGATGTAAGCCACGAGCCAGAGTAGAGAGTGGACAGGCCTAAAATCGTTAAGGTCTTGGGCAAGAAACCTGATGAAAAGGAGGGGGATTATGGTGGATTTGAGAGAGCTGGAGGGGAAAATCGAGTACTTTCGTGAAAAAATGTTAGACTCTGCACATCAATTTGGACGAGCTGACGATCGAGTACTGAGAGCCTCCGAACAACTGGATGATCTCTTGAATTGTTACTGGTATGCCAAAAAACAATATAAAAAACCTACAGCCTAGGAGAATAATGAATAGACAACACAAGGTAGAGGCCGTGGCAGCCTACATTGAACAAGTGAATATAGATTCCGGATAAGCGCAAGTTCACTGATTCTCGGTCGTATACGAGTCAGCGATACTTGTGCTTTTTTTCGATCCAATCCGAGGACTTCCGCCGAAAACAGACACCGAAAACGACGGGAATAACAAAATAAGTGGTTCCGTGGTCATGATTTTCGACGTAGTAAAATTTGCCGTCGAGAAATAGCTAAAAAGTTTCATTGACCCCTGGTTAATTCTTACATATAATCTCAATAAATTCAAAAAAGACACCACCTCTATATATGGAGCTTAGAAGGGGGATAGAGAAACAATATCTAATATATGCGTATTGCGGCAGGGAAAGTGAAATAAAAAGTGATGTTCATATGTACTATGGTGGGAGGGAGCTAATGTGGAGGTTGGAAATAGACTGCGTTCGCTCATAGCGTCGTACTTAGAGCAGACGAATTGTTCACTTCAAGAATTCAGCAGACGCTGCGGACTGAATAAAGGGACTTTAAGTGCCATTTTACGTTACCAGATTCCGAAACCGTTGTCGTTAAAGGAGCTGGACCGGATTACGGAGGCAATGGGGCACCCAGAGGGGGAGCTATATCCAATGTATCTGGAGGAGTGCGTTGTTGATAACAAGTGGAAGCTGTCGCGACTGAAGCCTTATCTGCTGCAATGTGCACGGATGGGAAGATTGGATTGTATCCAATTGGCACTGCCCGCTGTACTGGATGAGCTGGGGCATATTCCTGTTATTTTCGCAGTAGGAGAGCAGCTATACCAGGAAGGGTACCACAGGGAATCGGCTCCATTCTTTGAGGCGGTGGCCGAGAGTGAGCAATATCAGCATGCAGAGCGACTCGCACGTAGCCATTATCGCTTGTTCATGCTGCAGCTGAGTGACGATTACGAGATGAATCTGCGCGCAGCCATTCGGTTCGATCCTTTCCGCAACCGCTTGCCCGAGGAAGAGCAGCCCGATGCTATGCTCCAACTGATTAATGTCTATTTTACCCTGAATCGACTGGACCGGGTTCATGAGCTCGCCGATGAATTAAGCAACTATACCTACACCATGTATACATACGAGTGCAAGAACAAGCAATATAACGAAGAAGAACGTACAACCAAGTATCCTCTTGTGGTCTATTATGGCTACGCGTATCTGATGAAAGCAGCAGCGTGTGACAAGCAGAAGAAGTATCATGAGGCCAAGCAGTATACGCAATACTACACAGATTTGAGCTGGTTCAAGGGATTGGGTGAGGCGGGAAAGGTAGAGGTCCGCAAATTCAGCATTTGGGCCAAGGCCAACGGCTTCGCCTATGAGCTCATGACAGGCAATACGAGCGTACTGCCTTCTTACATTGCTTATATTGAGCATAATGAGGACGAGGTCCTGCCTGCTCTGGAGAAGATCATGGAGGCAGCGAACCGCTACGGCCTGGACGTCAGCGGCATACTTGATCAATTCGAGGACCGTATCTCCACATATATCGACAGTCAGGAAGCTAGCAGCAGCTATTATAATATGCACTTCACCCTCGAACGATTCGCCAATTTCTGTTATGAATTGTCACATTATTATTACCAGCAACAAAATTTCGACCTTGCAGTAAAATATGTACTCCAAAGTTTGTCATCATCCATTAAAATGGGAGACAAGGCTGGTTTTATCAAATGCGTGACATTATTTGAAGAATTTAGACGGAATACACGTGTGGAAAATCAGCGGAGTTATGAAAATATGATCAGAGGAGTGCGTAAAAATGCGGAAAATGAAATGCTTTTTGTTACTTACGCTTAGTGCCGGTATTATATTCATTACTCCAGGATTAACAGTTACAGCAGGGGCCACAGGAAATATGGGGACCTATACACACGGAGCAGGCGGTTATTAATCCGTCGACAGTCGTAATGTACATGGACAAGCTAATAGTACGATTGCAGGCTGCATCAGAATAGATTTCGTATGAGAAGAGGTGCCGGGAGATCCGGTGCCTTTTTCATATGGTTAGGTGAGGGTAGCTTGTCCTACACCCTGAGCATAATGCTATAATAGGCTCAGTATCCAAAAAGATGACCGAAGGGAGTACATAACGATGAAACCTATTTCGACAGAACGCGCACCTGGCGCAATCGGCCCGTATAGTCAGGCTATGCAGGCAGGCGATTTTATTTTTACCTCAGGTCAACTGGGACTTGATCCGGCAACTGGCGAATTCGGCCAGGGTGTAGAGGAGCAGGCGCGCCTTTCCCTGAATAATGTCAAAGCTATCCTGGAGGAGGCCGGCAGCAGCTTGAGCAATGTGGTCAAGACTACGGTGTTCCTTAAGGATATGAACGATTTTGCGAAAGTGAACGAGGTGTACAGCTCCTTCTTCGAGCAGCCATATCCAGCAAGAAGTGCAGTTGAGGTGGCACGCCTTCCGAAGGACGCTTTGGTGGAGATTGAGACCATCGCACTGAAGGGCTAATCGTTCAGTCGGTATAATACAGGAAGAGGGGACTGTCCGCAGTAGTGATGAGCTACGGTGGACGATCCCCTTTTTTGTGAATCATAGGATTTATTAGTATTCAGCGAAGCCGAGTGATTCCATCATCGTAAGGAAAGCTCTGCTAATCGCGGTCCTGACTACGGGCAAACAGCAGCCAGATGGAATAAATCAGGATTAGGACCGCCAGAATAAGGGCTGCAAGATAGACACTCTGCGTACCTCGCTGCTCGACGGCTATAGCAATGTAGGCCCATACGAACACGAGCGGATAGATGCTGTCTCTGTATGGGAAGCTGACCAGAATCGCCAAGGCTGTTCCTATGCACAGGACGATGACAGCCCAGGTGCTATCGCTCAGGCCCCAGCCACTCCATTGATTCTTCTCCAGTGCGATGGCGACGCTGAGGATCGTAGCGACGGATATCCAGCCCAGATAGAGGCTGAAGGGGAGCCGAACGAGCCATATTTCCCCCGTGGTCGGATAAGATACCCTGGTGGCACGGTAGATCTTGATGAGTGACAGGAGCAACAGGAGCATCACAATGAGTGCCAGTTCAATATAGAGATTCTGCCATAGGAAAATCCAGGTGATATTGAACAGGCAGCTCAGAATGAAGAAGACGCCGATGCCCTGGACGAGGTCCCGGGATTGGCCTCGGGGCAAAGCTTGGTAGATCACGAACCCAGCCAGCAGCAGATAAATGACTGACCAGATTGAGAAGGCGTAGCCCGCTGGAGTAATCAGCGTTGGGTACATGTCCGAGACGGCAGAGGTGCTGCGACCTCCAATCGGTAGCGCCATGGCCAGATAGTTGGTCACGATGACCGCAGCATAAGCAATGATATTCCACCATTTAAAGGGGTGGCTTCGATGCATTTCGAAATCCTCCTAACCAAAGTGAATGTTCGCTCCACGGCCTTTCGCAATGACCAGTGGGTCAAGAAAGATCTATTATGAATATACCCATTTTGCCCACATGTAACATGTGACATGATAAAATGTTACGTTGGACAGGTTCATTTGATGATAATGGAATTAATAAGTTTCAGCGGAGCTGGACAATTCGATTATCGCGAGGTAATTTCCACTAAACGTGGTCTGTCTTCTGTGAAAGTACGTCGATAGATGTTTTCTTATGATTACTAAACTTTTTATAAATGGAGGATCTATGGCTAACCAAAAATTCTATGTCGTCTGGGAAGGGAAGACACCAGGCGTCTATACAAGCTGGGCAGAGTGTCAGACGCAGGTGAGCGGTGTGACAGGGGCCAAGTTCAAGGCTTTTCCGTCCAAGGCAGAGGCGGAGAAGGCATTTGCCCATGGCTGGAAGGGAATCTGGGGTAATGTGGCTGGGACAGGCAAGACATCCTCGGGCAGCAAGGGCTCCGGTGCAGGCAAGGGCACAGCACGTTCAGGAGGAACGCCAGCGACAGCCATTGATTATGACAGCATCTCGGTGGATGTGGGCACACGCGGAAATCCGGGGCCTGTGGAGTACAAGGGAGTCGATACCCGCACTGGTGAAATTCTGTTCTCCTGCGGGCCGATTGCCAAGGGGACGAACAATCTGGGTGAGTTCCTAGCTATCGTGCACGGTCTTGCTTATCTCAAGAGTCTGAACAGCAACAAGACGGTCTATAGTGATTCGGTCAACGCCCTGAAATGGGTTAGACAGAAGAAGGCCGTCTCCACCTTGACGCGCGATGAATCGACACGAGAGATCTGGGATCTGGTGGACCGCGCGGAGCGATGGCTGCAGAATAATACTTACGCCAATAAAGTGGTCAAATGGGAGACCAAGAGCTGGGGAGAAATCAAGGCTGATTACGGTAGAAAGTAGCTTTTACGTCCCTTAGCCCCTCTCTATGGCAGGAATACCAATGGTGTTGATCTCCAATAGAACGTCTTCGGGATACCGAGGGCGTCTTTTTGGCGTCAGCCGTAATTTTCGAAACATTTTGATTTGGCGGGATTTTCGTATATGATGAAGAGTAACAATTAGAGGCTGGACGGGAGATTGATATGAACCAACCGCTGTACGCAATTTGGCTTGGAGATGTAATGTTCTGCTTCTCGGGTGAGACTTCTGAGCCACGTGTCGATGCCTGGAGCAGTGTCGTACGAAGACTGAAGCTATCTAACGGAATACAACCCTTTCGACAGGCGGCATTGCGGCTGGCTGAGCTGCGTGTACCCAATGCCGGACGTGCGGAGCAATCAGGCGTAGGCAAGAGGCGAGCCATGCTTGGACGGACACTGGAAGGACTGGCACTGGAGCCTGCGGATGCATTGGAGCTGCTGCTGCGCTTAAGTGAGCAGGACTGTGCTGCTGCGGGTATCCAGGCTGGAGAAGAGCTGCCTTATTGGCGGACAGCGGCAAGGTTCGCGCTTGAATTGATTCATAGAGGCGAGGTTGTGCCCAGTATCCAGCAGGTGCAGTCTGGCGGTGCCAGACGACGCGGTGTGCAGGAGTCTGCGATGGGCGTCTGGCAGCCACGACTTGAATCGGAAGAGGATATCGGCAGATTCCGCGAGCTGGCAGCAGCCATGCCTGCAATTGGTCTGTCTGCGCCAACCCTGCTCGCCAATCATGATCCTTCCTCTCGTGAGGAAGCCGCAGCTATCGTACTGCATTCTTTCATGTCAGCCATCATTCAGCAGGAGATGCGCAAGGCGACGGCGGAACGTGAGCGGGAGCTCTCCAGACAGCGCCCGGATTATCGCCGTGGGACCTCGCCACTGGCTGATCTATGGTGGAATAGTCTGCTGACAGGTACGCGACCGATCACCATTCAGGGTACGCCAGCCGAGATGGAGGAGCTTCATGCACAGGTGGCTTCATTGAATGGAGCAGGTATCCCGCAGAGCGGGAAAGAAGCAAGAGAGCCTGAGGAAGGCAGCCTACGCCTGTGTCTGCGCCTTGAGCCCCCTCTGGAGGAGGGAGCCACGAGCTGGCAGGTTACCTTCTGGGCAGAAAGCGTGCTGGAGCCGTCCCTCCGTCTATCAGCGGCGGATATTTGGACGTATGACAAGCCTGATCTTGAGCGTGGGCATATCATTTATCGCAGTCTTCGTCTGCAGCTACTCATGAGTATGGGACGCGCAGCGGAGGTGTCGCGTGAGGTGAGGGGGGCTATGCAGAACCCTTACCCCGAAGCATTCACTTTGAGCCCAGAGCAGTTCTATCCTTTCCTGCTCGAATCGGTCCCGAGACTACAGAAGATCGGTGCGGCTGTACAGATGCCCTCCAAATGGAGCAAGGAGGGGCGCAAGCGTGCAGGCTTGCGTCTGCGCATGCGTGAGAATACGGAGGGTGCTGCGTTCGGGACGGTCGCATCGGAAGTCTCTCCATTAGGCATGCATCAAATCGTAGCCTTCGATGCTGAGGCGGTGCTGGGCGGGAATGTGCTGTCACTGGCGGAGCTTGAGGCTATTGCTGCGACCAACCTGCCCTATGTACACTTGCGCGGTGAGTGGGTCGAGATTGATCCGAAAGAGCTACGGCAGGTGCTGAGATACATCAAGAAGCAGGAAGAGGGCGAGATGACCCTGGCAGAATGGATGCATCTGTCTGCCGAGCAGGACCCAGAGGAGGGCTCCGTCTGGAAGGGAATATCCATCTATGGCACCGAGTCGTTCGGTCTGCTGGGTTCGCTGCTGGAGGGCGGAGTGCTAAGGTCTATTGCTCCAAGGCGGGTACCTGCCCAATTGCACGGACAATTGCGTCCATATCAGGAGCGCGGCTTCCAGTGGTTGTCTGCGATGCGTGATCTGGGCTTTGGCGTGTGCCTTGCGGACGATATGGGGCTGGGCAAGACGATTCAGGTAATTACCTGTCTACTCGACTACAGCCCGTCCAATAGCAGCAGGGGGCCTGCACTGATTATCTGCCCGACCTCGTTGCTCGGCAATTGGCAGCGTGAGCTACAGCGGTTCGCACCAGACCTATCTCTATATATCCACCATGGGGGCCAGCGACTGCATGGTGAGGATTTCGTGAATCAGGTCATGGATCATGAGATTGTACTGACGACCTATCATCTGGCTGGTCGCGACGGGGGTGACCTATCGGCCGTATCGTGGTCCTCCATTGTGCTAGATGAAGCACAATACATCAAGAATTCCAGGACCAAGCAATCGCAAAGCGTCATGAAGCTCTCGGCTCCGCATCGGATTGCTATGACAGGCACTCCCGTTGAGAACCGTCTGAGTGAGCTGTGGTCGATCTTTCATTTCCTGAATCCCGGCTATCTCGGGAGCGCGGCTTCATTCCGGCATCGGTATACCGGAGCAGCGGAGGACCGGCAAGAGATGCTGCGCGAGCTGCACAAGCTGGTCTCGCCTTTCATGCTGCGCAGATTGAAGAGTGATCCCGATATTCGCAAGGACCTTCCGGAGAAGCTGGAGCTCAAGTCATATTGTGTGCTGACACCAGAGCAGGCAGGTATGTACAGGGGCGTCGTCGATCAACTGATGGGAACCTTGGACGGACAAAGTGGAATTGCACGCAAAGGTCTGGTCCTCTCTTCCTTGACGAAGCTGAAGCAGATCTGCAATCACCCTGCTCTATTAGGTAGTAAGCGGGGAGACAATGCCAAGTCAGAGGCCTCGGGCAAAATGGAACGGCTGCTGGAGCTGATCGAGGCCATACGTGCCAATGGGGAAGCGGCACTGATCTTCACCCAGTATGTAGCCATGGGAGAGCTGTTAGTATCGCGACTGGCACGCATGTATGACGAACGTCCTTCCTTCCTTCACGGAGGGCTGTCCAAGCAGCAGAGAGATGAGCTGGTGCAGCGATTCCAGCAGGGAGAAGGACCGGATATCTTCATTCTCTCGCTCCGTGCAGGAGGCGTTGGGCTGAATCTGACACGGGCTAGCCATGTCATCCATTATGATCGCTGGTGGAATCCCGCCGTGGAGAACCAGGCGACAGATCGCGTATTTCGAATTGGTCAGAACCGCAATGTTCAGGTGCACAAGCTGATCTGTCAGGGCACGCTGGAGGAGCGAATTGACGAACTGATTGAGAGCAAAAAGATGCTGTCTGAGCAAGTTGTCGGCTCTGGCGAGAATTGGCTCACAGAGATGTCAGATGAAGAGCTGCGAGGCTTGGTAGCCTTGCAGAATGATATTTGGTTGCAGGGGGAATGAAGATGCGAATAAGTCTGCAAGTGGCTGCAGGAACATGGTCAGCACAGTGGAGCAATGAGAAGCAAGAGCAGCCTGTATGCACAGTGACTGGCAAGACGGAGCTACTTGCTCTTTCATCCAGAGAGTCCATACTGGACAGACTGCGCAGCTTTCCCCTGGAGTTGTACCAGCTCTTGCAGGGGGAGGCATCTGAATGGATCAAGCCACAGCTGCCCCTTCTCATCCTCGAAGGCTGTAGCTGTGGAGAGCAGGAGTGTAAGCATGGTGCTGAGGCGATATCCATGCTGGAGGCTGATCCATTGCTCAGACTGGAGGCAGCGGGGCTGCCAAAGGAGGAGCTGCTATCGGGCGTATTTGACGAGTGGGCGAGAGACCGGGGAAGGGCGTCCGGGAGTAATCCTCTCGAACGACTCGCTGTCGATCCGTCAGGTGAGGGTAGACGAGGAGGGGGAGCATTTGGTGAATGGATTGCGGAAGCAGCAGCCGAAGGAACCCTTCATCGACCAGGCCCTGAATTGCATACGTTCGAGATTCGGTCAGCCTCAGGCCCGGTGTCTCAACCAGAGCTTCGTGATGTAGCCGCTCTGATGTCTCATCGGCCTAAGGCGCTTCAGGCACTCGACATCGTTCGTCAGCATGCTGCTGTGAACGTACAGGAACGAATAGGAAGTCTGCCGAAAAGAGACGTCTGATTGACTATTTGAGCTATAATAGGACCATATCAGTTACTCAGTTCATGGCATCGGCCTATATGAACATAGTGACCTATTTCGAATTTCGATACAATGGGATGGTTCGGTCTCAAGATCGAGCATTCATTCTGATATAAATTAAGGAGCTTATCTTATGGAGTATATGAAGCACCGCACGAGCGGTTATAAATCTTGGACAAGGTTGTTGATCCCAGGCCTGCTGGTGCCAGCAGTGCTGCTTGGTGGTTGCGGTGAAGGGGGAGCTGGCACGCAGGAGAGCGACAACCTGGCGGCCTCTCAGGGAGGGCAAGGTGGAGAGCAGTCTGTACAGCCTGCTACACCAGGGACAGACACGCCAGTAGCTAATGACGGCACTGATGACAATAACACTGAGGAATCGTCGGGCTCTGCTACCGGGTCTGCTGGGGCTGGACAAGCATCGGGAGAGCAAGCCGCTAGTGGAGACTCAGGAGCAGGGCAAGCTACAGGAGGCACGAGCTCGTCAGCAGCTCCAGTGCTGGCACAACGTCAGAACAATGCGCTGCAAGCGACAGTACGGGAGCAAGGGAGCAAGGCTGTAGTGACGAACGCTGAGGCCATCGCTGTCATTGTGAACAAGCAGCGCAGCCTTCCAGACGGCTATGAGCCTAGTGATCTGGTAGAGCCGAATGTACCGTTCTCCTTCGATGGCCCTCATGAGAAGCGCCATATGCGCAAGGAAGCTGCTCAGGCGCTTGAAGGGCTGTTCGCAGCTGCGGAGCGGGATGGAATAGAGCTGCGTGCTGTCTCTGGGTACCGATCCTACAAACGTCAAGAGGCCATCTATAACAACAACGTGAAGACCAAAGGTGAGGCCTACGCATCACGCGTTAGCGCTGTCCCCGGCATGAGTGAGCATCAGACAGGCCTGTCCATCGACGTATCCAGCCCGAGTGTAGGGAATGCGCTGGAAGAGTCGCTTGGCAGCACCAAAGAAGGCAAGTGGCTCGCAGAGCATGGGCCTGAATATGGATTTGTCATTCGTTATCCGGATGGCAAGGAGAGCATTACGGGTTATGTATACGAGCCTTGGCACATTCGATACCTTGGCAAGGAGCTTGCACAGGACGTGGCCAAGCTGGGGCTGACCCTGGAGGAATATTTTGACGAGGATCATATGAAGCTGTAGTGAGATGAGGATCATATGACCTTGCATGAGATGAGGATCATGCGAACTTGCGATCATATAAGCCGTAGCGACCTAACGAAATATGGTAAAATATAGGAAGAAAAACAGGTCGAGGACAGAGCTCAGTTGAGCGGTCCTCGGCCTGTTTTTTTGTTCGCTTCGTTGGTTGCAACTGAAGCTGCCGTTGGCTAGGCCTGGTCACAAGTCAGGCCTGCTCCCGGAGCATGAGCTTATACTTCGGAAGCAGGCCGCTTTGTTCACATTTATGGTTGGGACGAGCTAAGTATGGGACTAGGATGGCTGCCGTTGTCCATCGCCCAGGGATAGAATTTCACGTCGCAGACTCAGCATCTTATCGTCCAACGCATTGGCTGCCTTGGCCGCCTCAGCGAGCTCGGCAACGACATATTCCGGCACCTGCTTATCAAATTTGTAATATAGGATATGCTCCAGACTGGCCCAGAAATCCATAGCGAGGGTACGCATCTGAATCTCGACCTTCATCCAGCGCTTGCCCTCGAACAGGATCAGGGGCACCTCTACAATGACATGCAGACTCTGATAGCCATTTGGCTTGGGATGAGCGATATAGTCCTTCACTTCAATGATGCGAATATCCTCGCGAGATTGCAGATGATCCAGCAGACGATAGATGTCTTTTACAAAAGCACATACGATACGCATGCCTGCAATGTCGTGAATTTGGGATAATACGTTATCCACCGTGACTTCGTATCCTTTGCGGCGGACCTTTTCTAATATACTATGGGGCTCCTTGATCCGAGTCTTGATATGCTCAATGGGGCTAAAGCCGTCCATGAGCTTCCATTCGGTCTGAATCAGCTTGATCTTGTTCTGAAGCTCCTCTAGAGCAAGTTGGTACATGACGGGTATTTTCTTCCACTCCTCGAACTGCTTGGCGAGCTGTTGATTGGTCTCCAGATGCTGCTGGAATTCATGAAGCGGGAGTGGGATCTGATTTAAGGTTGACGAATTGGATTCAGTCACATGCATTCTCCTAGCCGGCCGTACATGGAAGTTACATCGCAGCAGGGCAGTGCTGGCAAGCGGTCTCCTCAAAGGGTGGGTGAGCCTCACGATCCACGACCCTGATGAAGTGTGATGACCTGCCAGATATCCTGTCTTGCCTAGTATTGCGCCTGCGATTATGTACTGCTGAGCGCTGTACACTGTCACTTTCGTATTGAATAGCCCTGCACGTGCCGTAAGTGTTTTTTCGGGCTGTTCTTGCCTGATTATAATTCTATTGTACACTATGCCGAATCTCACAAGCAAAAGCTTCTACGCTTAAGGTGCGCTTAAAATTATGCATAAAGTGGCATAGAGTATGTTTAAGTTTGCTAAAAGTATGCTCAAAAGCATCTCTGATGTTTATCTGGCGGGTACAGCACGAGTTCCCGTCTGCATCACTGCAGAGCATAGCGGACATGCAGGAGGTGTCTCACGCGTCGTCTGTCTGGCTACTCCCGCTTGGCCTGCCTGACTAGCTGTCCCCTGTCTGGTCTGACCCGGCTTCTGATGAACTGCCGAGGCCCCGCTTCGACCAGCAGATGAGGCCGCTGATGCTCCAGCTGCTCCTCGGGTGTCTTGTCGCATCCAGGCGCCACAAGCCGCATCCGGACACACCCACACAGGTATGGTGATGGTGCGGGGGCTTCGCCCCTCACTAATCCGTTCCTTGGCCTCTGGCTGTGATGTCGAAGGGCGAGAGGGTGCCTGCTTGACTCCGTAGGCTTCCAGCAGGAAGCGGGATACAGCGGCTGGCTTTCCGTGATGAGATGCTGGAGACGTAATGTACAGCATATGCTTCGCCCGCGTGACTGCCACGTAGGCCAGTCGCCGTTCCTCTTCAAGAAGGACGTCTGTATCGGATAATGCGCTGCTTGAAGAACCAGCAGTTGCCTGACCTTGGCGAAGGTCCTCCGGTGCCTGGGAGGCTAGAGCCGAGCTATGTGGGAGCAAGCCCTCGCTAGCACCAATCCAATACACGCAGGGGAATTCGAGCCCCTTGGCACGATGGATGGTCATGAGATGCAGTGCATCACCGTCAGCGGCAGCCCGCAGCTGCTCCATTTCTTGATGACGCTTCGTCAGCTCGTTGGCGAAGCCTACGAACTCCTCCACCGTCTCGAAGCGCTGTGCAGCGGTCTCGAGCTCCTCAAGACTTTCTTGGATTGTCTCTTTGTAGTGGGTCCATGTGCCGGGATCGCCGCTCTCCAGGTACTTATCATAGAATGTACGCCGCATCTCCTGAATGGCCGCTACAGGCTTCATCCCTGCGAGATTCTTAATTAACCGAATCCGTTCCTTGACTTGCTCATGCTGGAAGCTCTGCAGTCGATCCCAGCGAGTCAGATGAATGAGGGGATACTTCTTGGGCTGCTTGCGATCCTCAGCCTGGAGATACTCGAGTCCTGTCTCCCGAGGTACATATAGGGGACCAAGTACACTAGGAAGTGCCTCCTTCAGCCGCGGATTCAGCGCCAGCCGCAGATGATCCATCAGGGGACGAATCAGGGACTGGTCATAGAATACCGAGCTTGCACCATATTGGACAAACGGAATCTCCCGCATGACCAACTGCTCGAAGATCGCCCGACTGGCGCTCGCGGTGCGATGCAGGATAGCGATATCAGCATAGCGCAGCGTGCCTTCCTCTACCTGCTGGGTCAGATGCTGAATCACATGAGCGGCCTCCTCTTCCGCTTGAGCGGGAGTGAAGTATTGCGGCTCAAGGCCTCCCGGCCCTGCGGACATGAGAGTCTTCTTCCGTCTCCGGCGATTCGCAGCGATGATGCGTGAGCCCAGCCCGAGAATGCGAGGGTCGCTGCGGTAGTTGATATTGAGGGTAATAATCTTGGCACCCGGATAGACGCGATCGAACTCCAGAATCGACTCCTGACGCGCACCATTGAATGTGTAGATGGTCTGGTCATCATCGCCCACGACCATTAGGTTGCGGTGTGGGGCGGCTAATCTGCGCACCATTTCATACTGGAGCACATTAGTGTCCTGGAACTCATCGACCATAATATAAGAGAAGCGCCGCTGTAGTGGACGCAGAATTTCCGGCTCGCGCATCATAGACGCTGCCCGCAGCAGAATGTCGTCGAAGTCCATTTTATGACGATCCCGCTTCCATTCCTCGTAGCCCAGGACAACCTGCTTCAGATCAGCTTCCTCTGAAGTGGACTCTGGTAGCTCCTCCACCTGTCTGCCTTCTCCCTTCCAGGCAGACAGGGCAGACAAGATGGTCTCTGGCTGCATGGCATCGCTTAAGCGTAGACGACGCAGAAGCATCTTCATCACGGTATGCTGTGCCTGCGTATCTCCGAAGATCTCCTCCTGCACTCCCTGATGTCGAAGCAGCGCAAGCGCAAAGGAATGAAAGGTACGGGCCTGCACGGCTTTGGCAGCAGCAGGCCGAATACCGGGTAACGCGGCGATCCGCTCCTTCATCTCGGCAGCGGCTTTACTGGTGAAGGTAACGAGAAGCAGAGAAGACGGGGCTACACCACGTACCGTGATGAGATAGCCCGCCCGGGCGGCGAGTACTGTCGTCTTACCGCAGCCTGCCCCAGCCAAGGTCAGAAGGGGGCCTTGCCCGTAGCGCACTGCGTCAATCTGTGGCTGGTTCAGCAGAATGCCTGCCTGCTCCAAGGCGCGAAAATAAGCAGCATCCGGCTCGTGCTCTTGCACAAGCTCCCTGCTGGTATCGAGAGAGGCTCTGGAAGCCTCGGGCTGTGTTGTATGGTAGGCAACCCCGATTGGACGGGGATAAAATGTACTTATGGGGTTCATGCTATGAAACCTCTTTCGTTTTCAAAATCTTCCATTTTCACATTCCATCACACTTTTTGGTATGATAGACATGTTCTGAACATACAGGCGCGACTTTCGAGCAAAACTTGCGTCCAACATCTAATATGAATATATAGAAATCCATTATAGCGAAGATTAGCTGCTTCCAACAGTGCTTGGCAAAAGGTTGCGTATACGACCTGGCACAAGGCTGACTATAGCCCTGGAATAGAGCTTGGCTCGTACGCTGCAGGCACCTGAAGGTTGTCTGGCAGGTATATGGCATGAAGAGGAACAAGGAGGATACAGATATGAAATTTATTCAGCGTATTAAAGATGGAGCGAACAGGGCGACAGAGAAGGCCCAGCATGCGGTAGAGATTGGGAGAATAAATAACCAGATTGACGCGATCCAACAGGAGATGGATGTACATTTCTTACGGATGGGGCAGGTCTTCTATGAGGGCTACCGTTATTCCGATATGTCGATTGCTGAGGTAGAAATGACCCAGCTGTCCAAGGAATGTGATAAGCTGCAGGACGATGTGGATCGGCTGCGCGGGATCATTGCCGAGCTGAAGAACGAACGGCTGTGCGAATGCGGTGCTTCTGCTGCACTCGACGCCAACTTCTGTCCGAAGTGTGGACGTAAGCTGACGAATGATTTCGGTAGCTCTCCAGCTCATACTCCAGCTCGTACTAATACCCATTCTCAGGCCGCAGTAGCAAGCGAGATTTCCTCGATTCTACGGGACAGTGGGTTGAGCCATCAGGAGCCTACCCAAGAGAAGGCACCAGAGCAAGGACAGGAGAAACGCAAGTTCGAGCTTCCGGAATTGGACGAGGATGTGTACGATTATGCGGAGCATGATTTCTCGCCTGAGGAAAAGGCGGAATTCGATGCAGAGTGGGAGCGTCGTCGACAGGAAGAGCTGGGTGCCAAGCAGATGGAGGAAGAGAAGCTGGCACGTGAACGCAAACGTCAAGAGGTATTGGATGAGCGAATTCGCTACTGGCAGGAGAACAATCAGGCTGATACTCAGGAAGCGCCACGCATGAATACGGATCGAGAGCTGGTACGCTGTCAAATCTGCACAGCTGAGCTGCCGCAAGGCTCCAAATGGTGTCCCCGCTGCGGTGCCGAACAAATCTGATGCAACTGGGTCCCTGCCGAGTAGGCGGGGATCTGTCGTTCGACAGCATGGAGGGACGAATAGGATATGGAACGATTGCTGCATCATCTTAGGAATCTGGGATTTACAGAAATGGAGGGCAAGACCATGCTGGATCTTGCCCGATATGGAGCCTCCTCCGGCTATGAGGTAGCCAAACGCATGGGAGCCTCGCGCTCGAATGTGTACGCAGCCTTGCAGCGGCTCGCCAGCCATGGCTACTTGCGTACCAGTGAAGGAGAGCCTGTAAGGTACAGTGTACTACCGGCTGAGGAATTAACGCGAATTATCTCAGGCCAGGTACAGGAGTCACTGGAGGCTGTGGTGGAGGAGATGCCTCGTCCGGAGCCTGACAAGTCTCCCTTCTATAACATGGAGGGGGACAGGAACATCATTGATACCGTACTGCGTGAGCTTCGCCGTTCACAGCATGAGATCATTGCGGATGTGTCTCGTGAGGAGGCTGAGCTCCTGAGAGAGGAGCTTGCGCAGGCGGAGGAGAGAGGCGTCAAGCTGCTGTGGTCGTATGACGGAGGCGAAGCTCCGTCCGTTCACTTGTTGCCTTTGGATACATTCGGCGAGCTGACGCCTATGCCGGGGCGCGCCTTCTCGCTGATCATTGACCGCCGCTGGTGCATACTTGGAACGAGGGATGGAGAAGGTCAGGCGCAGGCGGTAGTAACCGAGCACCCGGTGATGACCCGCCTGTTGCTGAACCATTTTGCACAGGAAGTGGTCTTGTTTGAGCTGGAGCACGATATGGGCACAGAGCTATCCGCTCGCTATGGTCCAGGCTTCCGCTCCATTGTGGATAAATACACGCGCTAGTTCAAGCGCAGCGATACACGACGATATAGCGACGGAGACCTCTCTCCATCGCCGCTCGTCGGCTTTTTCATTTCCTCGATATCATCAGTTCCATACTCTCCAATAATGCTCGCCTCTCGAACTGCTAGAGTTCGTCGAGGTTCCCCACCCTCTCGATTATCTAGGGCATCCTCGCTGCCCGCTGACCACTAGGCTCATCAGATCATTCAACTTGTAATCCTATTCGGTTAAGTTATAATGTTTGTCACTCCTGGTGTATGCCGTTCCGGTTAGTATTACTCACCTCATTGCTACCAGCTACGATATGAAGTAACGCTCGGCATATTCGCCGATAATAGTCGAGCTGACGAGGAACGAATTCCTGTGCCGTCACTTGTCGGTCTACCAGCGAAGGTGAGTCACCTGTGGACTTGGCTTCCACACTCACGCCTCTGGCTTGGACCATAGGCAGCCTTCCTTCAAATAAAGCCAGCATGTCCTCCAGATCTGCTTCATACAGCCCTGCTACTTCCTCCTGCTGAAGCTGGTACTCATGGAGTGGTCGTTGATCTAGCAGGCCAAATATTGAGCTTACCTCACGATCTATGAACGGTACCCCTTTCAGGTTACCCTGCAATTCCTCGCGTGTATCTCCTATAGGGATCAGTTGACGGAACTCCGCCATTACTCCTAGTTCTTCCTGAAGCTCGCGAGCGGCCATGCTCATATTCTCCCCTGCGATCAGATGTCCGGCAGCCGTGATGTCATATAGATCTGGATAGGTATCCTTGGAAGACTGTCTTTGCTGGAACAGCAAATAGCTTCGGGCGCCCTCCTGCCGAACAATCCAGCAATGGAATGAATGATGCCAATAGCCCATGCGATGGGTGTCGTGCCTGCTGGCTGTGCCGATCCATCGATCCTCTTCATCATAGATATCGAAACGTTCTTCCGTCATATTCGTAATCTCCTTTGTGTGCATATTCCAGCTGTTGGATGGGGCTCTAATGATCATGCGCAGAAGAACATGCCGCATCCGAACGGCCCTTCGAACGGTCCAAGGTGCAATGGGATTTGATTTTTGGACTGATAAGCATCTTGTGTTTGGATAAAATACATAAATTTTTGCTAATTGAAGGGTAGTTCCCTTGATCAGAATGGTAAACTATAGGTAAGGGTCTGTTGTATGGGTGGTTATACATTATACGCCCATCAGTCTGCTTTGCCGAGTATGGTAAGGGAATTACAGCTGGATACCCTTTGCAGATCGGGGCAAGCTGGTATAGGACAATGTAAGTGCGTAGGATGAATTATGGTAATAAGGAGGTGAAAGTGATGGAATGTATCGTTCACTTTCGCGTTGTGCATGACGAAGAGGTCAAAGAGCTGAGAGGCTTGATCTTTACAGATGACGGGGCTGCACCGGGTATGAATCAGCTGACGGAAATGTTCGGGAACATGGGCTATAACGTTAGAGCAGATCAGACGGATGAGCTGGTGTTCAAGCCGACAGATGCGAAGCCTGGCTATAAGTATATCCGTGTGACGGAATTGGATACGGGGGAAGAGGTATACAGCGAGGATCGCAATCTACGCGCCCTGCTGGAGAACCTGTTGCCTAGACGTTAGGAAGCCAAGTGGCAGTTAACGCTAGTGTGTGGGCAGGTATTATGATATACACAGAGCACACTCAAATGTGAGCTTCGAACAAGGTTGAAATGGATACAGATAGAGAACACCCACCAGTCATTCGTACAATGCGACGATGAGCACCCGAGGCGCGGCATGCCTCTCACAGACATGCCGTAGCCATGGACGTGTAATATTCGTCGAGCTGTATTGGACGAGTCGATCAGGAACTGACGGACTCCTCCAGTTGAGAAGTACAGTGGGAGCAGCGTACAGCCTTCACAGGAATCTCAGAGAGGCAGTACGGGCATTCCTTGGTCTTTTTCTCGGGAGCAGGCTTGTCCTGTTCCTTACGCTTGAGCATATTGATGCCCTTGACGAGCAGGAAGATACAGAACGCAACGATGATGAAATCCAGCAGGACATTGATGAATTGTCCATAAGCGATGACGGCCACACCTGCGTCCTGGGCCTGTGCAAGAGACATCGAGCTGCCATCCGGATTCAGATGATTCTCATCCAGTGGATAGTATAGGTTGGAGAAGTCGGTATCTCCGAGAACTTTGCCAATGGGCGGCATCAATATATCATTCACGATAGATGTGACAATCTTGCCGAAGGCGGCTCCGATAATAACCCCTACTGCAAGATCAATGACATTGCCACGTACGGCAAACTCCTTGAATTCATGTAATAATCCTTTTCCCTTCATACACAGCGGCACTCCTTATCTTGAGATATCGACTCGAGCTTGAGTTTCTACAGCTTATTTTACACAAAATTTGTGATGTTCCAATATGGATTTGATGATCGGGGAGTGAAATCATGCAACTTTTACAGGATAAGGTGCGTAAAGAAGGTATTGTACTTAGTGATACGGTGCTGAAGGTGGATTCCTTCCTGAATCATCAGATGGACCCCGGGCTCATGAAGGAGATTGGCCGTGAATTCACACGTCGCTTCTCGGATCAGGCCATTACTCGTGTACTTACGATTGAATCATCCGGAATTGCACCAGGCATCATGACTGCACTGGAGCTGGATGTTCCCCTGATCTTTGCACGGAAGCACAAATCCCTCACGCTGCGAGAGGACATTTGGGTCGAGCAGGTCTATTCCTTCACTAAGCAGGAGACGAATGAAATCACGGTATCTCGCAAATTTTTGCACGAGGGTGAGCGTATCCTCATCATTGATGATTTTCTGGCTAATGGAGAAGCCGCCTTTGGGCTGGCACGGATTGTGGAGCAGGCGGGAGCGGAGGTTGTCGGTATTGGTATTGTGATTGAGAAAGCCTTTCAGCCTGGAGGGCATCTGTTGCAGGAGGCAGGGTACAGAGTAGAGTCACTGGTACGTATTGCGTCACTGGAGGGCGCCAAGGTCCATTTTGTCGAGTAGTATCTTGATATGATAGTGTGTCGTTATGTAGGAATGGTATAGTTTAGTAATAGTGACCGAAATGGTACTGAGTGTATATACATGTGTTGAATATGTCCCCTTGTTTACTTTGAAAATACTGAAGTGGAGCTCGTGCACAAGAAATGCTGAAAGGAATGAATGCAACATGAGTATCAAATGGTGGAAATGTGGAGGAAGTGTAGCGCTGGGAGCCGTATTGCTGTTGTCTTCTCAGTCGGCAGTCCTGGCAGCTAGTGCAACAGATGTAAGTGTATCAAAGCCATTGGTGGCTGCTTATTGGAATGCCCCGTCCTTGCCTGTGGCCCAGGCCGAGCAGAAGCTGCTTGAGCCCGTTCAGTCCAAGGTGTATGCATTTCCGTCCAAGCAACGGGTCTACGTATACACGCAACAGCCTGTTATGAAGGCTGCTGCTGAGCAAGAGGCCATCGATTCGTATCTATATACGTTACAGGCCTTCAATGACCAGACTGGGGAGCTTGTATGGCAATATACGTTCCAGACCAAGGACGGGGACTATGCTAAATCTGTAGAGCTGATGCCCACGGAATCCGGCTTCTTCTACGCTTATGTGAAGTATACTGATGGCACCAACAAGGTCATGTATGTATCCGATAAGGGGAAGGAAGTATGGAGTAAAGAGGTATCAGAGGGAAGTGTGGTCAAGCAGGTAAAGGGTGAAATGCTTTATGTTTTCAAGGAAGAACCTATCCAGCAGAATGGCAACATAGCCACCAACGTGAATCGGTATAACAAAACCGGACAATTATTAGGGCAGATGGTTATCAGTGGTTCTCTAAAAGCTGCGGACGAAGATCGTATTATTATGGATGCTCAGAGGTTTGACCAGGCAGAAGAAGGCTGGAAGCCAGCGGGAAATCCTATACTGAATGTTTACGATTTAGATTTCAGACTGCTAAATAGCTACACTCTACCCAATAATTATTCTATTCAAGGTAACTGGCAGGAATCCTTCTATGTACTCGATGATAGCACTTTTATGTTGCGTGTGAAATCTGCTGGTGTCACCAATGATATGATTCTTGGGTTCGATAAAGATGGTGAAATGCGATGGGATCTTGCATTGTCTTCAGATGATCAGATCAAGTTATCTGAAAATTATTTTCTGCTCTTCAACGAGCATAGCTTAGCTCGCTACTATCAAACTAATAAGGTAGTACAACGTACTTACCCTGAAGATTCCATTCGTAAGGAAGGTGTAACCTTTATGTCCGATGGGAGTCCGCGTGTGCAGCTATCCAATCATTACGAGGTTCTGGACACAGTTAATCTCAAGCATGTACGTTCTTTCTCGACAGGGTATGCCGATGCCCCTTCCATACTTACAGATACAGCATACTACGCAGTTGTAGATAATAAGCTGGTAAAACAAATTATTAAATAAAGGCTCTTTTCAGTGTTGAACAAAAGCTAGGCGATTTCTATCAATTAAAATAAATCAAGTAACCGCAGGTCTCCCACGCAAGGGACCTGCGGTTTTTTTCTAATTGGGCTATTAAGAGTTCATGTCAACGCCCATGTTGGCTTAGCGGTCACCACGCTCCATATGCCGACGAGGATGAGTAATCTTCCCTTGCTTGTCCACATCATCCTCTTTGGGTACAAGTCGTGGATCGGTGCGTCCTTCATGATGATTGTCAAAGGAATACTCAGTCATCTGCCACTCACTGGACCCCAGTACCAGATCCGATGGAAAATGCTGTCCCCGCTTCAGATGCTGCTCATGACCGTCCTCGTCGGTATAGACTCCATCTACCTCCACCTGATCTCCCGAGAGTGGGAGCATGTCTTTCCCTTTTCGTTCCATGGCTTGGCTCCTTTACGTCAGCTTGATAGCACTCGCCAGCAAGGGCTTGCTGGATGGCTCCATATACTCCTATTAAGTTGTCCGTGCCGACGTAAAGTTATGCGAAGACCAGGTAAAGTTACGCGGTTGCTGGTACTGCTTTCTGATTCCTTGTTTCTGTATGCTGTAGCGTTCTAGTGCTCCATCGCTGCGGGCAGAGGGGTGAACCATTGCTGTATGATATCCTCCGCAATATGCTCTGCCGCCCACGGCTTACCGAGCTGCCTGGCTGTAGCTGCCATCGCTGCATGGATATGAGGGACGGACAAAATTTGGGTAACCTGTTCAATTAATTGCTCGAAATGTGTAGAGATAAGTGCCGCTCCCTTGCGCTCCAGATATAAGGCGTTATTCATTTCCTGCCCCGGTACCGGACGGTGGATCAAGATCGGCAATCCGGAGGAGAGACTTTCCGAGAGGGTAATTCCCCCGGGCTTTGTAATGACGAGGTCACTCTTACGCATCAATGCTGCGATGTGATCTACGTACCCGAAGATGTGAATGTTGGAGCAGTGCGCAAGATCTCTCGTCAGCCGCTCCTGCAGGGCCTCGTTCCGACCGCATACGACAAGCACCTCGACATCAGGCAGGGCTCCCAGCCTACTGCATAGGGCGTGCATCCCGGCCATGACACCATATGCCCCTCCTAGCAGCAGAATGGTCTTGGTCTTGTTGGCTCCACTTGTGTTGATTTGTACACTATTCGGATGAAGAATCGCCCCATTCGCCAGAGTAGTCTCCTCGGAGCTCTTCTCGTGGAAGGAAGCATGGACGGGAATGCCTGATGTGATAATGCGTTCTGAGTCCATCCCTCGCTCGATCGCCTCAAGTTTCATATCCTCGGTTGGTACGTAATAACGATCTATTTCAGGGTGCAGCCATCTTCCGTGCAGATCGAAATCGGTAATGATATTGACAATCGGTAGTCGGATTCCACGCTTCCGTCGCAATGCAGGTAATGCGAGCTGTGGGAACGTATGAATGACCAAGTCGGGCTGCTCCTCGTTCAAGGCCTTGGCGAGTTGGCGAATACCGAAGGAATGCAGGACATGGCCGAAGGCGGAGCGTGCTGTCATATCCTTGGTGCGGTTGTAGACCCAACCGTACATCCTGGGAATGGTCTTGAAGCTCTGCATGTATACGAACTTCGTCACCTCATTGAGCAGAGGGTGCGCCTCGGCCATGAGATCGAGCAATCGAACCTTGAATCCTCTATTCGTAAGGCTTTGCTTGACCGCGAGTGAGGCCTGATAATGTCCAGCCCCGTAGCTGGCGTACAGAATCAAGACTTTGGGCTGATTCTTCAGCATGACGCTTCCTCCTAATAGATCGCTTCATGAAATGGGCTTGAGTAAGTGCAGGCAATTACGTGTAGTTGATCATGATGAACGTTCTCTTCTGAGAATATGCCCAAACATATTGAGCTGTAAATACCGATATTATTCTATAACCGTGCTTTGCAACGAAATCATGAAATTAAAAAAAGTTCATGAAGCCCGGAAAGCTGAAACGAAGTTTTGAATATGTTATACTATGAATGTGATTCATTTTGGTCAGATTCGGGTAATAAAAGTGTCAGGTACACTGCCATTAGGTAGTTCCCGACCTAAGCTGCGTTTTCTACACCTACTTCAAATGTATATGACAACACAACTTTGCGGCATTCTCTTCAACGAAGCATTTATTTTTCAACGTTTTGGGAGGGAGTTATCATGGCAACGAAAGGTCATAACGAAGTAAAGGAAAGTCTGCGGGAGATGACTCGAATTTTCCGGCCTAAAGATCCCAAAAAATTCGTAAAAGAGTACGTACGCAAATATCGGATTACGGGAGGTTATGAAGAAGAGCTAACTCTAGTCGTGGAGAATGAGCTGGGGCGCCTGAACTCTTCTGTCTCTTGAGCCGTTCGTTTGCTGTATACACATAAACGCATCGGCATGGGGCCGTCCAGATCACAACAATCATGTTGTGGTCTGGCGGCTTTTTTGTGTCTGCAGCAGCAGCATAGAATCAATGTATTGACAAATCCGTAGTTATCCTATAGGGTTTAGTAATTAATCGACTGACTGATCAATCGGGAGGGATGGAGTATTGAAAAAGGACACATTTATCGCACCAGATGATCGACGCGTACAAATTTTGCAAATTGCATTAAAGAAATTCGCCACAAATGGCTATCATATGACTAAGGTATCCGACATTGTTCGAGAGGCCGGTGTAGCTCAAGGGACCTTCTATTGGCATTTCAAGAGCAAAGAAGCACTAGCTCTGGAGATTATCGAGACCGGACGTGTCGCCCTGCTGGATGTCATTCAGCAGGGCTATCGGCAGCAACCGGGAGATATACCGGATATGGTCAGTGCCTCGGAGACGCTGTTCTGCTCCCTGTTCAAGTTCGCGGCGGACAATCGCTATTTGATGGAGCTACTGCTTAAGGGGAACGGTGTCGAGGAGACAGTGCGTCGGCATATCGTAGAGGTAAGACAGGCCATGGAACAGGCATTTCGTCGAAATATCGAACGTGCGATGGAACTGGGGATGCTTCCGGCTACCCTTGACGTAGAGCTGCGCGCAGCACTGCTAATGGGCTTGCTCGAAGGTCTCATCTCCCGCTGGCTATTTGGCTCAGAGGAATTGCATCAGACAATTGCTTCAGCTACGGCCGAGCGGCTTGCTGCGGAAGCAGCTAATTTTGAATTTTACGGTTTGCTGGGTAAGCCCCGGGAACAAGAATAAGGAGAGAATACAGATGAAGACGAATCCACGAAAAAGCTGGCAATGGACAATTACATTACTCGCGGTACTCACGTTGATCCTGAGTGCGTGCAGCACGACCAACAACCCGGCAGCGAATAATGGAACTAATGGTAACGCAGGGACTTCCGGTACAGAGACGGCTAAAGGGAATCTGCTGGAGAACATCAAGAGTGCTGGAGTACTGAAGGTAGGAACAATGGGGACCTATCCGCCCTACACATTCCTGAACAAACAGAATGAAGTGGATGGCTTCGATCCTGATATCGCCAAGGAAGTTGCCAAGCGTCTGGGTGTAAAGGCCGAGTTCACGACTCAAGAGTTCTCAGGGCTAATCCCGAGCCTGCAGACGAGTAAATTCGATGTTGTGGCCAGCCAAGTGACGATCACGGATGAGCGCAAGCAGCAGATCGATTTCTCAGATGGCTATATCACGAATAGCGTCAAGATTATTGTGAACAGTAGCAATAACGATATTACCAAGCTGGAGGATTTCAAAGGAAAGACGATTGGCGTCGGACTGGGCACCAATGATGAATCCTATCTGCGCAATGAAGTATTGCCGAAGTATGGTCCTTTTGAGATCAAGACGTATAACGATGTGATTACCTCGCTCAAGGATCTTGACGTAGGCCGGATTGATGCCACGATCAATAACCTGTATGCACTGAAGCCACTTGTGGACCAAAATGGATTCAAGATTAAAGCGGTTGGCGAGCCAATTAAATCAGATCAGCCAGGTATTGCGCTGCGCAAGGATAACCCGGAGCTGCGTGATGCCATCAACCAGGCACTTGCCGACATGAAGAGTGACGGAACCTATGAGACGATCTTCAAGAAATGGTTCGGCGAGGCACCGCCTGCCCAATAATTTACATTGTGTGCTGCCGAGGCTGTTCATGGATCGTTCATGAATGGCCTCATGCTGTGGACGAGGATATACGGGAGAGCTTGGTCGTTGTCCTCGGGAAGGAGAAACCTACATGCTGCAAATGGTACTTAACGGCTTGCCATTCCTGCTGGAAGGCGCCTATTATACAGTCTTGCTAACGGTCGTGTCCATGACCTTCGGTCTCTTGATCGGACTGATTACGGCCGTGGCACGGCTGAAGGGCAATCGTTTCATTCGCTGGCTGGCGCGGGCCTACGTGTCGATCATACGTGGGACTCCTTTGCTGGTGCAGATCTGCATCATTTATTATGGTCTTGTCGACTATGGCGTTACGCTTGGCTCACTGACGGCAGCCTATATTGCACTTAGCGTAAATGCGGGTGCTTATCTATCCGAGACGTTTCGCGGAGCGATTCTATCTGTGCCGAACGGACAGATGGAGGCAGCGCTCGCTACGGGAATGACTCCATCACAGGCCATGCGTCGTGTGGTGCTTCCACAAGCTGCTCGCATCGCGATTCCACCAATGGGCAACACCTTCATCGGCATGCTGAAGGAGACCTCGCTGGTCTCGGTCATTACCGTCAGTGAGCTGCTGCGCCAAGCCCAGCTACTGCAATCGCAGACGTTCGTATTCATGCCTTATTATATCGCTATTGGTATCATCTACTGGCTCATGAGCACTGGGCTGTCATTCCTGCTGGAGCGTGTGGAGCATAGACTGGCGCGAGCTTATTGAGATGCAGGACCGACTGAAATTCAATGGAGTGAGTGCATATGATTACAACTAAAGGATTAACGAAGCATTTTCAACATAACGAGGTCCTCAAAGGTATTGATCTGCATGTGAAGACCGGTGAGATCGTAGTGCTGCTTGGACCCAGTGGATCAGGAAAAAGTACGCTACTGCGGTGTCTCAACGGCTTGGAGGATATATCCGGTGGAGCCTTCGAGGTGAATGGCATTCAGGTAGAGGCAACAGCTCCTGTCCGTCAGAAGCAGCAGGCGATTCGCGAGATTCGCAAGCAGACAGGCATGGTATTCCAGCAATTCAACCTGTATCCGCATATGACCGCGCTGGGAAATGTCATTGAAGGGCTTGTCACCGTTAAGAAAATGGATCGTAATAAAGCCATTCCCATCGGCCAGCGTCTGCTGGAGCGAGTAGGGCTGGGAGACAAGCAGGACTCATATCCTTCCAGATTATCGGGAGGACAACAGCAGCGTGTCGCGATTGCCCGTTCGCTTGCGATGGAGCCGGCCATGATGCTGTTCGATGAGCCTACGTCAGCATTGGACCCGGAGCTGGTTGGTGAGGTGCTCAGCGTCATGCGAGAGCTGGCCCGTGAAGGAATGACGATGCTCGTCGTCTCGCATGAGATGAAGTTCGCTCGTGAGGTCGCAGACAAGGTCATCTTCATGGCAGATGGGATCATCGTGGAGGAGGCTGCACCACAGGCATTCTTCGAGGCTCCGCGTGAAGAGCGGACGAAGCGCTTTTTGCGGCAAATCACTGAATTTTAGGTGCGATTTATAATAGATTGAACCTGCTATTGTTAAACAATATACAGCCGAAAGAAGGATGAACATGAAAGTTACAACAACCTGGGAAGGAAAACGAGCCTTCACCTCCGAGGGACCGTCGGGATATAGCGTAGGTATGGATGCCACAGCCAAATATGGTGGGGATGGCAAAGGAATGACACCGATGGAGCTGCTGCTGGCAGGGCTAGGCGGATGCATGGGAATCGATATCACGATGATTCTGGACCGTTTCCTCCCGTCCATAGAGCGCATTGATATTGTAGCTGAGGGTAAGCGTAAGGAAGAGAATCCTACAGGCTTTACCGCGATTGACCTCACGTTCCATGTCGATGGCGATATCCCGGACTATCGGGTATGGAAGGCGATCGAGATGGGCAAGGAGAAGTATTGCGCGGTATCGGACTCTCTGAAGGCGGAGATTCATATGCACCTCGTATTGAACGGAGTCGATACACCGAAGCCTGCCTGAGTCGCTCGGTAGGGCAAGGGGCAGCAACTGGTGGAAGAGCATCATAGCTGTCAGAAATAGCATAATAATTGTGGTAATTCAGATGGCCGTAAGGATTATGGTAAGGATTACGGTATAAGCCGCCCCGATTGTAGCAGCACGCGATGCTGCCATTCGGGCGGCTTTTTTGGCGCTGCTAATGTTCAATCTTTACTTGGAAGCTGCAGGGACTACATGCGCGAGTTCGCATACTGCCTCATACAATAGAATAAGTATGACTCTATAGGATCGTGAAGATTGCCAAGACAGAGAACGTCTGAGCGAACAAGATATGGAGAGGAGAGCGGCTCATGACCATACGTATACGCACCCCGGAAGAGATCGGATATATGCGGGAGGCGGGTAAGATTCTGGCGGCATGTCATGATCACATTGCAGGCTGGATGGTACCTGGAATTACAACAGCAGAGATTGACAATCGGGTGGAGGAGTTCCTGTACAGGCGCGGAGCTACCCCAGAGCAGAAGGGCTATAAAGGCTTTCCTTACGCTACATGTGCCTCGGTCAATGATGTTGTCTGTCATGGCTTTCCCAACGGTACGCCACTTAAGCCTGGGGATATTGCAACCATTGATATTGTGGTGAACAAGGATGGTTGGCTATCCGACCGAGGCTGGACTTATCAGGTGGGGACGGTCAGTAAGCCAGTAGCCCGCCTGTTACACACGACACATAAGGCTCTTATGAAAGGCATCCAGAAGGTTCGTATCGGCTCCACGCTGGGCGATATTGGTTATGAGGTGGAGCAGACGGCAAGGCAGGGCAGACTGGGAATCGTCAAATCTCTCGTCGGACACGGGATTGGCAGACAGATGCATGAGCCGCCGGAGGTGCTTCATTTCGGACGGCCGGGTACAGGGGTGAAGCTATGCGAGGGCATGGTGTTCACGATTGAGCCTGTGTTCATGCTTGGCTCTAGCGGTGCAGTATTATGGGGGGATGATGGCTGGACGATCAGTTCAGCTGATGGAAGCTGGGGAGCCCAATACGAGCATACGATTGCCGTGACGAAGGAGGGTCCGCTCATTCTCAGTGAGTAGTAAGGACTAAGGACCGTAAGGATTAAGCGTGTCACAGGACAACGTATTGGCATAGCGACATAACGTTACAGCGTCGTATCTTTATACCATCATAAGAAAAGGCCTCTGACTCCTGCATGACAGGAGGAGTCAGAGGCCTTCGTATTGCCCATAGACTACAGATTCCGTGAGAAGCTTACCAGATCCTGCGACATCCGGTTAATCTCATCCATGGAGGCATTGACCTGTTGCGTCAGTGCCGCCTGATTCTGGGTGAGGAAGGACATCTTGCCGATGTGGTCCAGAATTTGATCGATCAGGTTCTTCATGTCCTGCATGCTGCCCTCAATATTCACTGTAGCCTCCGAGCTGTGATCCGCCAGCTTCCGCACTTCCCCGGCTACGACTCCAAAGCCTAATCCCAGCTCACCTGCTCGTGCAGCCTCAATGGCTGCGTTCAAGCCGAGGAGATTTGTCTGGCTGGCGATCTCCCGAATGAAGGCAGTGATATTCTTGGTCTCCTCTGCGCTGTTCTTCACCTGCAAGGCAGCTTCCGCCGATTGCTCCTGTGCACTGACCAGATCTTGAGCCTGCTCGGTGATAGAGTTGATGCCCCGGATCATTTCGTTGATTGCATCGAATAACTGCTGGGTCTTCAGTGTCATCGCCTGTACGACTTCTTCCTTGTTCTTCTCATGAGTCACATCCCGGATCGTACCAGCTACTCGTAGAGGCACGCCCTTACTGTCACGTACGGTCTCCCCGCCTGCATGGAACCAACGGTATTCTCCGTTCTTGAGCTGCAGACGATAGTCCAGATCGTACGGTGTCCGTCCCGAATAATCATTCATATGCGCGGCAAAAGCATCTACTGTCCGCTGAGCATCCTCGGGATGGAGTCGACTGCTCCAACTGCTGAAGACGTTGGGGAAATCACTCTCATCCTGGAAGCCAAGTGTCTTACGGAACTGAGGAGACCACCAGAATTCGTTGCTCGGATTGACTACATCCCCAGCTACGACGGTCATATCCCAGGGTGCCTCCACCAAGGCACGGTTGATGAGATCATATCTGGTAATCAGGGCCTGCAGCTTGTCAGCTTCTACCTTTTGCTCATGAATGTCAATGATAAGCGAAATTAGCGTGTAGGGGATTCCTCTCTCGTTGTACAGGAATTTGCAAATGGTTCGATACCAGCGATATTGATCCCCTTTGGTACGTACGCGGCCTTCCAGCTCTAATGGCTCCGGGTTCCGTTCAGCAGCGTGCTGTTTGAGGGATTCACGGATCAGCGGCTGATCTTCCTCGTGGAATACATCCGTCCATGAATTAAGGGATTTTGGCATATCGTGGTCATGATCCATTTGGAATAGACTCTCAAATTCTGGCGAAGGCAGAACCCGATTGTCCCGGTGCAGTGGATTGCCGTCCACTACAGTGATTTCACAGAACCCGGAAATGGCAGAATGCCTGTATAGCTCAAGAACCTGCTTGCTTGTCTCGACTCTACCAGTAAGCTTGTCAACGATCTGATTGATCTCCTGGGCTAGCTCTTGGGCAATAGCAGGTGCAGCGTCCTCCGTGGACAAGCGTGCCCCTAGTTGACCTGAGTCCAACGAAGCGGACAATTGTCTCACCTGGTTAAGCATCTGTTGAAGTGAGGTGACAGTCTGTGATGGCTTGGAGCTTGAGTTTTTGAGGAACATGGTGAAGGTCTCCTTTATCATTTTATAAAATGCATTAAGAGCGTATGCAGTAATGAAGGTTGTTACGGGTTAATCATTTTATCGACGAAAGTTATGAAGCACATAAGCGTTTAGGAGGAAATTTGAGTAGCTGTGATACCGTGCTAGAATAGGTATTTTCAGGGTCAGAGGAATTGGCGACGTAAGGTTAGGTATAAAAAGCGTTGACTTGAGGAACAGCTGTTTATATACTGTGTATAAAGATATATACACTAAACACAGTAAGCACACTAATAACACTAAGTAATGCCAGTGCATTGACTGAATCTGATTTTTCTCTTGGAAAGGATGAAGATAGCATGATGGATATGAAGCAGGCATGGTTAATTACGGTAAGGGAAATGACAATGGGGCGCTGGACCATTCCGATATCGATCCTGTTCTCGTTGTATCTGGGCTTCACCACCTCCATGGTGATGTCTTTGCAGTTCAATGGAGATGACGTTGCGTTAAGCCCAGTGATGGATTTTTTGATCCTGTTCCTACTTCCGTTTCTCGGATTTCTGTTCAACCGGCGAAGCTTCATGTATCTGCAGGAGGATTCCTACACGACGATGCTGGCCTACTACCGGACGCTGCCGATTCCATCACGAATCGTGGTTATGAGTCGAATTCAGCAGATGTTCGTTGGCTTTGTGATGAATGGTCTCGTGTACTTTTGTTGTCTATTCGTACTCGCTGGTGATTTACAATCGAATTTCTCAATTGCTTTTTTCCTGACCTTCGCCTTGACCTGGGGTGCTTATGGAATCATCGTGCACTGTATCTATATCTTCATGGAGATGACCTCAAGCGGGAAGAGGTACTTCTGGAACTCGTTGATTGGCGGGATACCGATCGTCATATTAGTTATTGTTGTCAGCATGATGGGCTCCAGTGTCGTGAGTTGGGTAACCAGGATCAGTCGTGACTTTACATTGGCGTCCCCTCTGCTGTGGGTGCTGCTAATTGGAGCTATTGCAAGCGTGTGGACCTCCGCCCGTCTGACGCTTCGTTCATTGCTTCGGCGTGATCTGGCTTGAAGCGGATTGGGAGCATGGACATGGAACAGGGGGGAGGAAGATAGGTGAATATACCGGTGCAAATTGATGAGAACAGTACAGAGCCGTTATATGCCCAGATCAAGAACCAGTTACGGTCCTTGATTATTGCAGGTCAGATTGATGAAGGTACGCTGTTGCCTTCCATTCGCGAATTTGCATCATCGTTGAATTGCAGCGTAATTACAGTACGGAGGGTATATCAGGATCTGGAGCAGGAGGGTCTGTTGCGTACCCGACAAGGAACAGGAACCTTCGTAGCCAGAGTAGGCGAGGATCTCAAGAGCAGCTATAAGACGAATGCAGTGACTACTGCACTGGAGCAGGCCGTAGATATCGGCATCTCGGTACAGTGCCAGGAGGAAGAGCTCAGGCAGCTATTCGATGATATTGTGCGCAGGAAATACGGGACAGTAAAGGGGAAATGACACAATGGAGAAGACCATGATCGAGATGAAGAATGTTCGCAAGCGAAGAGGCGTGACAGAAATCGGACCTCTGAGCTTCTCCTTGCCACTGGGGCATATCCTTGCTTTGGTAGGGCATAACGGCTCTGGTAAAAGCACGCTACTGCATATGTTGACCCGGATAGTCAGACAGGATGCTGGTGAGATCCACTGGTTCGGACAATCCTACGAGCATGAGCTTCCTGCTGATGTAAGGCAGTGGATAGGTTACATGCCTGAGCATTTCACCAGGGATGAGGAACGATTGACGGCAAGGCAGGCAGCAGCTTTCCGGGCCAAGTGGTATACAGGCTGGGACGAATTGCGATTCAAGGAACTGATGGATCGCTTTCAGGCACCTTGGGACAAGAGGCTATCCAAGGTCTCGAAGGGAGAGCGTCGCAAATTCGAGCTGGCGGCTGCTCTGGCTCCACATCCCAGGTTGCTGTTGCTGGATGAGCCGTCGTCAGGTCTGGACCCGTTCTCCTGGAAGATCATGATTGATGAGTTGAAGGACTGTATGCGCAACGAGCGTACCACTATCATTTTGTCCAGCCATATCATTGATGAGGTCAGACGCCTCGCGGATTATGTGGCATTGATGAATAACGGACAGATGCTTGGCGTAGCCGAGAAAGACCGCTTGCTGGAGACAGGCAAGGAGATCTGGTTCGAGGGAAGCAAGGAGGATGCCGACGATCTGCCAGGCGTAGTAGAGCATACGCAGGAAGGCTTGCTGCAGCGCGTGGTAACGATGGAGGCGCCAGCTGTGGCAGAGATGCTGGAGGAAGCGGGCATTCGCATTCTGCGTTCCCGGGCAATGGAGCTTGATGAGCTGATGACGCACTGGATGGCTGGACAGTTGCCTGAAGACATTCTTATGGATAAAGGAGTGATCTGAGCATGAACGTACTGGAGCTACAAGATGTGGTGAAGCACTATGGAGATCAGACAGCGGTAAATGGTATTCGTCTACAGGTGGAGGCGGGGGAAATCTACGGGTTGCTTGGTGGTAATGGAGCAGGCAAGACGACGACGATGCGGATGGTGCTGGGCCTGATCTACCCTGATGAGGGTAGCATTATGTATCATGGCAAGCCGTTCAGCCTGCAAATGCAGCATGGCATGGGCTATCTTCCAGAGGAGCGAGGGTTGTACCCGAAGGTAAAAGTAAGTGAGCAGATTACTTACCTGGCTAGGCTGAGGGGAATGTCTGCCAAGGATGCGGATCAGAGCCTGCGTTATTGGCTGGATCGCTTCGCGGTACCTGAATACTATGATAAGCGGATCGAGGAGCTATCCAAGGGGAATCAGCAGAAGATGGGCTTCATCGCTGCCGTAGTTCATCGTCCATCTATTCTGGTATTGGATGAGGCATTCAGTGGACTTGACCCCGTGAATGTGGAGCTGCTCAAGGAGACCGTGAAGGAGCTTAGGGATGAAGGGGCTGCCATACTGTTCTCAACACATCGTATGGAGCATGTAGAGGAGCTCTGCCGCAACATTACTATTTTGCATAAATCAAACACAGTCGTTCAAGGCAGTGTCAGGGAGATTAAGTCCAGCTATCCGCGGGAGCGACTGCGGCTGGTGACCTCGACGGAGCTTGAGGGATTGGATACAGTACCAGGCATTAGCCATGTAGAGAAGCTGGAGCGTGGCTGGATGCTGCATATGGAGCATGAGGATGCTGCTAAGCTGGTGCTGAATAAAGCGATAGCCGAATCAAATATTGAACATTTTGAGATTAAAGAGCCGACGCTGAACGAAATATTCATCCGGGAGGTTGGTGAATCGCATGAATAGAATAGGTACGGTTATTGGGTTCACATTTCGCCAGAAGGCCAAGACCAAGTCATTCCTCATCACTACGCTAGTACTGGCTTTGCTCATTACGATCGGGATGAATATCCCCTATCTGATTACCCTCTTCAAAGGTGAGGATAATAACTCGTCTTCTATCAAGGAGCAAATGTCAATCGGCCTGATTGTCCAGCAGCAGGATGCGAACGTGGCCGAAGCGTTAGAACAGTATACTCAGCTGCAATCCGTCACACCGCTAAGCTGGGTACGATATGACAGCACGACGGATGAAGCACTGCAGTCTGCCCTGCAAAATGACACGATTACAGGATATGTGGAGCTGATATCGGCTACTGCTGGAGAGTTCCCTACTGTTGAATATGTCGCGAAGGGCGATACTCCTTCACCAGATGTGATAGCGCTGCTTCAGGCGGGGCTCCAGTCAGCCAAGACGAAGCTGATTGCGGGTGCGACGCTGAGTGAGCAGCAGGTGCAGGAGATTAGCACTCCGGTCCGAATCGACAGTCGTACCATCAATGTAGATACGACAGACGGTAATACGGCTGATGCTAACGCAGGCGGGAATCTGTCTCCCATTAACTATGCGCTAGTATATGTTCTGATGATTCTCTTCTTCACCTCTGCCATGATGACAGGGAATATGATCGCCTCTGAGGTGACGGCAGAGAAGAGCTCACGGATCATGGAGATTCTGATCACCAGTGTGTCACCACTGACTCAGATGTTCGGCAAGATTATCGGTATATTCATGATCGGGATGCTGCAAATTCTGGTGTTCGCTCTTGTGGTAGGAGGGAATCTGCTGCTTCCGCACAACCACGTCATTCTGGCGGATGCAGGCCTCAGCCTTGCAGAGCTGAATGTGCAGGTGCTGGTCTATGGACTGATCTTCTATATTCTCGGTTACTTCCTGTATGCGGTGCTGTTCGCTGCGGTGGGCTCCATCGTTAGCCGGACGGAGGATCTGGGGCAAGCGGTGATGCCGATCACCATGCTGGCGCTGGCTGCATTCTACATTGGTATCTTCAATATCTTCACTTCGGATACGATGCTGGTGAAGATCAGCTCGTTCGTACCGTTCACGTCACCTACAGTCATGCTGCTGCGGATCGGATTGGAGCGGGCTGCACTGTGGGAGATATGGCTGTCGCTTCTCATCCTGGTTATATCCATTGTGGGCTTCGGCTGGTTGTCCTCGAAGATCTATCGGACGGGTGTGCTGATGTACGGCAAGCGTCCAAGCTGGAAGGAGCTTCGCAAGGCTATGAAGGCGTACAAAATCTAGAGCTGGCTCAATACGTGTGTGTGAGTACCCCTCCATACCAAAACACAACAAGGAGAGACACTGAACATGAACAATTGGAAACGAATGCTCTTGTCCCTTACGTTATCCGCTGGATTGCTCATTACAGCAATGCCTGCCTGGGCTGCTCCACAGCAGCCTGCTGTCAAGGTGAACGATCAAGCAGTGCAGTTCACTGCTGGCGCACCGATTATTGATCAAGGCACGACACTCGTGCCCCTGCGCACAACATTGGATGCCCTGAACGTGAAGCTGACCGCCGCCGAGGATGACACCATCCAGGCTGTAGTGAACGGCAAGACCATTACATTGAAGAGCAAGCTCAAGCAAATGAATGGTGTGACCTATGCGCCGATTCGTGTCATCGGGGAAGCAGCCGGGTATGAGGTTCGCTGGGATGCAGAGACCCGTGCCGTATTACTGGTGCCCCGTGGAGCAATCGCAGAGCCTGAGCTTCCAGCGAATGATCCACCATCAGAGACAGCACAGACCGGAGGGCGGGGTTTCCTATGGGAGGTGGAGAGCAACGGCAACACCGTCTACCTGGTAGGCTCGATGCATATTGCCGATGACAGCTTCTATCCGCTGCGCAAGGAGTTCGAGGAAGCCTTTGCAGAGGCGGACTATCTAGGCGTCGAGATTGATATCAGCAAAGCCTTGGATGAGGAGAAGCAGCAGCAGATTCTGCAAATCGGTATGTATCAGGATGGCACGACATTGAAGGATCATATATCCAGTGACACCTACGCCAAGCTGGAAAAGATCCTGACGGACAACGGCATGCAGCCCAATGCTCTGGCTGCATTCAAGCCATGGGTGGTAGAAACCACACTTAGCACCTTGAAATCGGTGAAGGCAGGCTACGAGGCGTCGGCTGGAGTTGATCTGTATTTCATCCAGAAGGCGGTTGAGCGTGCCATGCCGGTACTGGAGCTGGAGACGTACGAATCGCAGCTTGGGATGTTCGACAGTCTGTCCAAGGAGCTTCAGGAGAAGAACCTGAATATTGCACTGGATAATTTCGACGTGCTGGATGAGACGGTGGGACAGATGGCCGAGATGTGGAAGACGGGGAATGACGAGCAATTGCTGGAGCTTACGAACAGTCTGGCCGAGGACGAAGAGTACAACAAAGCGTTGCTGGTGGATCGTAATATTAAGATGGTAGACAAAATCGATGGTTATCTAAAAAACGGCAATAAAGAGGAGTATTTCATCGTCGTGGGCGCAGCTCACTACCCTGGTGAACACGGCATCGTGAAGCTGCTGGAGGACAAAGGATATACAGTAGAGCGTAAATAATTTGGAGGAAGGACTGCCTAGCGCAGTCCTTGAATTCATATTCACAACATTAATAGTTAAGGTGTTTTAAATGAGCTTTTCCATAATCATGACATCTATAAACTGCCCATCCATGATTCCTTGCTTCTCGAAAGTACCGACAGTTCGATAACTGTTTTTTCGATACAATCCTTGACCTTTTTCGTTAAAGGGAAATGTGAACAAAACGATTTTATAAAAGTTATTTCCTTTCGCTTCTTTCTCCAACTCAGGAAGAAGGATGCTTCCTAAGCCATGGCCTCGGTATTCACGATCGATATAGATCGATAAGTCGGCAACTCCATCATACGCACAACGATGGGAATAAGGGTTTAGAGAAGCCCAGCCCAGAACTCTATTGTCTTTTTCTGCAACCAGAACAACGTGCCTCCCTTGATGCTCTTGAAACCATTTTTCCATGTACGTTATATCTTTTGTTTCCATCTCCAGTGTAGCAATACGGTCCTCGATGCCTTGGTTGTATATGCATAGTATGCTTTCGATATCACTGGCAGCTGCTTTCCGAATGGTTACCGTACTCATATAGTGATACCTCCGATATTATGGCTTAATCGCTTTAATCACTGCGGATATGATGTACTGATCGATATTGGCTCCAGGAATCCAATCCTGGATAAAAGATTTCGATTCATCTTTAGGCTCGATTGATATTTCAGCTAGACGACCTCCAGGTTGAAGAACACGAAATGCCTCGTTAAATACTTGTTGTTTATCCGGAGAAAGATTGATCACACAGTTGGGGGGTTATCGAACCAATACTCATCGACAGCACCCTTAGTGTTCGAATTCATTCAGCAGCAAGGCACAGGCGCACAGCATGCCATGGATGACTGCCTACGAATTGAAAACCATCCCAAACGGAGCAGTTTGTTTCTGGAGGTTTCTTTAGACCATTTCCATGACTCGCGAGCGTCTTTTTGGAGAGTCCTCTCGCGTGATTTCATTAAATACTCAGCAACATACAAGTTTTCAAACATAGTAGCCTCCTAAAAATGTGTTTTATATTGAGCGATTACGCTGTAGGTGCCAGCGTAGTCTTATGACAACGAATTATGCGTCGGGTCCGACACCACGCAACTACACCATCTGGATTATCAAGCACCTGTTCCATACGCGCCTCCTGTCCTGGTTAAAACTTGCAAAATACAAGTATATGAGCTGAAAAATTTTTTATCCTACTATAGGCTTACAGCATTTGTCTGACTTGGCCATGGCTTCATTCACGAGCTTGATGGAGCGGATAACCATGTCTTTCTCAAAATCACTCATGTACGAAAAGACTTCATCCAAAAAAGCATTCATTTGTTCATCAATTGTTGTAGCTACGAACTTCCCTTCAACGGTAAGTGAAAGGGTGTAAATTCTGCGATCGGTAGCATCGGGTGTTTTCTGTAACAGGTTCATTTTGATTAATGTCTGTACTTGTCTGCTGAAAGTTGTAATGTCTGTACCTAATGTTTCAGCAATCTGCTGCATGGAAGGTTTATGCTGACGATCCACTTCATAAAGAATGTGGCTTTGGACCGGTGATATATCAACTCCACCAATGGTACAGCAGTTTTTGTTCAGTAAGCCAAAGCGGCGCGTCATGATCTGAAATAGTTCTCGAGTGTTTTCCATGTGTCGTTCACCTCTTGGTTTATTTATACATCAAATAATTGTATATTGCAAGTAATTTGAAAAGTTTTATTTATTGATTGAAATCAGAGTTTCACTGAACTATTATATAACCATGCACTTATGTAAAGGAGGAACCTATGTGGAGCAAATTCATGAAATGGCTGAGAAACTAAAGCTGTTAGGCGATAAAACTCGTTTAACCATGTTATCGCTGATGAAGGAACGTGAATGGTGTGTGTGTGAGTTTGTCGATATTCTTGACATTTCCCAGCCTGGTGTAAGTCAGCATTTACGGAAATTAAAAGCTCAGGGAATCGTTAAAGAAAGTAAACGTGGACAGTGGGTATACTACTCATTAAACGTGGACGATAAACCTTATATAAAAGATGTTTTGCAGTACATGCCGGATTCCAAAACGATTCTCTCGGCTTTAAATAAAGAAGGGATCACGTCCGTTTGTAAGTAAGCGGATTTTCCTTGTTGATCATATAAGTGAATAGTTATATAATTATGTACGGATGTAATGATGTTTGGTAAATAGCAAGCAAAGGTTGATAACTGAAGGTCTGGAGGTTAGATGGAGTGGTGTCCGTAATTATGGCATGTATCATTTTTTTGGCAACATTAACACTGGTCATCTGGCAGCCTAAGAACTTATCCATTGGTTGGCCTGCGTGCGGTGGAGCCATTTTGGCACTGCTTGTGGGTGTTGTTGATTTTCAGGATGTTTGGGATGTGACTCAGATCGTATGGAATGCAACATTAGCCTTCGTAGCGATCATCCTGATCTCATTGATCTTAGATAAGATTGGTTTCTTTGAATGGGCTGCTCTACATATGGCCAGAGCCGCTCGCGGAAACGGTATACGTATGTTCGTCTATGTCTCGATACTGGGTGCCATCGTTGCAGCCTTTTTTGCAAATGACGGGGCAGCACTAATCTTAACTCCGATTGTATTGGCGATGGTAAGGGCGCTTCAGTTTGATGAAAAAAAGGTATTCCCTTTTATTATCGCAAGTGGATTCATTGCGGATGCCACATCGTTGCCGCTTGTCGTCAGTAATCTGGTAAACATCGTATCGGCTGATTTCTTTGGTATTTCTTTTACTGAATATGCAAGTCGAATGATTGTACCAAACCTATTCTCGCTTGGTGCCAGTATTCTGGTGTTATATCTCTTTTTCAGAAAGAGTATTCCAAAGAAATTTGATTCCTCACAGCTTAAACCTCCAGTGGATGCGATTAAAGACATGAGGATGTTCCGTCTGTCCTGGGCGGTTTTAGCCGTACTGTTGATCGGTTATTTTGTCAGTGAGTTTTTTGCTATTCCAGTATCTATTGTCGCAGGAGTGGTTGCCATCTTCTTTTTGATCATGGCCAATAGAAGCCCGGCAGTGCCTACTACAGATGTGGTTAAAGGAGCGCCCTGGGCCATTGTATTTTTCTCCATTGGCATGTATGTAGTGGTCTACGGCTTGCGTAATGCGGGTCTTACGGATTTGCTTGCTGTTGTCATTCAGGCGGCAGCTGACCAAGGCTTATGGATGGCAACGATGGGGATGGGCTTTATTGCAGCCATCATCTCATCCATCATGAATAACATGCCTACAGTCATGATTGACGCCCTTGCGATTAATGCAACAACGACGACAGGCACCATTCGAGAGGCCTTGATTTATGCCAATGTCATTGGATCAGATCTGGGTCCCAAGATCACTCCAATCGGGTCCCTGGCAACATTGCTTTGGCTCCATGTGTTGAGTACGAAAGGGGTCAGGATCCCCTGGGGAACCTACTTTAAGACGGGTATCATGATCACAATACCGACACTGTTTATTACATTAATGGGTCTGTATCTGTGGTTGAGCATTCTATAAATTCAATTCATGAGGAGACGATGAACATGAGCAGTAAAAAAACGATCTACTTCCTGTGCACAGGGAATTCCTGCCGTAGTCAGATGGCTGAAGGATGGGCTAAAAAGCATCTTGGCGATTCATGGAATGTATACAGTGCCGGTATCGAGGCGCATGGTCTGAATCCTAATGCGGTAAAAGCAATGAAAGAAGTAGACATTGATATCTCGAACCAGACTTCCGATATTATCGACTCGGAGCTGCTAAATAGTGCTGACCTCGTGGTGACGTTGTGCGGAGATGCTGCTGATAAATGCCCGATTACACCTCCGCAAGTGAGACGGGAGCACTGGGGCTTTGATGATCCAGCCAAGGCTCAGGGGACAGATGAAGTGAAGTGGGCCGTATTCCAGCGTGTGCGTGATGAAGTTGGCGAAAGAATCAAGAGGTTTGCAGAGACAGGAGAGTAATGACTATAACCGAGAGTGATCTCGGTTTCTTCTTGTGAAATGTGAAGGTGAAGATAAGAGGTTAAACACATAGGAGGAGTTATTCTAATGGCATATCATGAACTAAATGAAGGAAAAGTATTTATTGGCGGAGTGGATGATATTCAGCACTGTAGCTGAACAACAGATTACGGACGTATTTGACCTTCGAGATCAAGGAATGGAACCGGAAGGATTTCCGAAAGATGACTGCTCGTCATCATTGTCCTATTGTGAAGATCAAGAAGGGCAAGTGTGTAGATGAAGCAGGGATATCGGTCATCACAACCGTAAATGTACAGCATTTGGAGAGTCTAAATGATGCTGTGGAACAGCTGACAGGAGTTCGGGTTCGAGAAACCGTGCAAGATGCCATCCTAAAAATGGCTAATGAAGTTGAACTGATAGACATCACACCACAAATGCTCCAAGAGCGGATGAGAGAAGGGAAAATTTATGGCAAGGAAAAGATTGACCAGGCGCTGAACTCCTTTTTTAAAATGGGTAATCTGATTGCTCTTCGGGAATTAGCTTTGCGAGAAATAGCGGATGACGTAGACGAAAGGCTGAAGGCTTGGGAATCGGGATGCTGCCTTACATTATTTGTTAGGAAACGCCAGGCATATTGACATGTTGATTGTCGCGGATTTTGACCCCCTTGTTGCTGAACCCTTATAATTATAGAAAAGTTGACGAGTAAGTTCCACGACTCAATGTTAGAACTAGGAAGTTATCGGTACGGAAGTGATTTATTGATACTGCGAGTACGGTTTTACCAGAGAGGTCAGTGATAGCGAGTACTTTATGTTATTGCTATAAATAATTGATGTGGGGGTCTGAAATGGAAATGAATAAGGAGAGCATTATGGTCTGTGTAAACTACGGACCTCATGGGCAGCGATTGATCCAAAGAGGGAGTCAGTTAGCTGGGTTGCTGCATGCCCCGCTGACAGTACTAACGGTAGATTCATCCACAGAGAATGAGTATAACCAGGAGAAGCAGCGTTACCTTTCTGGGTGGCAGAATCAGGTGGAGGAGGCTGGGGGACAATTTATAATCCGTAAGTCCAATGGGAAAAAAGCGGCCGAGGTGATTGCAGAAACTGCGCGTGAAAGAAATATCACACAAATTGTAATGGGGCAATCTATTCAAACGATATGGCAGGAGATTACCCAGGGCAACTTTATTAATGATCTGATGAAGCTGTTGGGTCCGATTGATCTTCATATGGTTGCGGTCCAGCGATATCCAGAGCTGCTGGAACAATCTCATGAGCAAGGTTTTACCGCATATTTGGTTAAACAAGGCGATCGATATGTCCTTACGGAAGAGACCTCCGAAGAAGAAGCGATGAAGGGTGTATTCTTCCGTGAACTCAATACAGATTTTAACAGCGGTCTTTTTAAAATCGTTCAGAATGGTGAAGCGCAATATTTGAAGATTGTGCAAAGTGAATGGATTAAGCCGAGATAAGCAGCCTAGAAAGTCAAATATCCTCCCAAATCATCCTACTGGGTGAATTGGGAGGATATTTGAAGTGTAGAACATTTCATTACTTCATTCAATCAATTAAAACATGGTCCTCAGGGTATTCGATCTTTGTGGAGCGTGTTTTCTGGGCCAAAGCAACGCTATTGTAAGGGGCTCAACCGTCCAGCAAACATGGTAACTGTAATTATGATTTTGCCAATTGGAGATAGATTGCTTGTGATATCCATTGACAATCCGTTGTACTGAAGGCTGAGGTAGCTTCAAATAGTATTTCTAAAAGCAGCTTCAATAAACATTAGGATGATGATCAGGAATTGAGATGCATACACAATTCCTGAGCCAAGTAATATCGCCTTAGAATGCAAAGAGAGTTACCAATCTAAGTTTAGTTTTTGATGGAAGTAAACAGGTAATTTCATTAATACCATGTTAAAAAAATTGAAGGATGTATGCCATTTATAGGAGGTGTGCTCTCATGAATGTTTTGATGTTTGGTGCAACTGGACGAGTCGGGTCCCATATCATGCAGCTTGCTCTTAATAATGGACACCATGTGACTGTATTAGTTCGCTCCCCGGACAAAATTCAGATTCATAGTGATCATTTAACGGTTATTCAAGGTAATGTTGTAAATGTAGAGGATATCACACATGCAATGCGTGGGATGGATGTAGTCATTAGTGCACTAAATACGGATGGAACTACAACGTTATCAGCAAGCATGCCACTGATTATTGAGGCGATGTATAACGAAAATATTCAACGTATAATAACCATTGGAACTGCTGGTATCTTACAAAGTAGAACCTCTCCGCATCTACTACGATATCAATCAAGCGAATCCAAGCGAAAGTCGAACCGAGCGGCCATAGAGCATCATCAAGTGTATAACTTGCTAAAGGAATCAACTTTGGAATGGACCATCGTATGCCCAACTTATTTGCCAAATGGAGAAAGATTGGGGAAGTATCGTGTAGCGCATGATATTCTACCTGAGGGTGGCGTTGAGATTTCTGTTATGGATACAGCAGAGTTCGCTTACAAGCAACTAGAAGATAGCCATTTTATGAAGTCACGTGTAGGTATTGCTTATTGAGATGGAGTATTCCATGGTTATTTTACAGAAGGAGCGGAACAGGAATGAAAGGCACTACGATTCTGATAGCGGATGACGAAGCGGAGATAGCCGATCTGATTGCGCTGTATTTAGAGCAAGAGGGATATCATCTTATCAAAGTCGCTGATGGGAGAGAAGCTGTTCGCGTGATCGAATCCCATTCGATTGATTTGTTGATTCTAGATATTATGATGCCAGGAATGGATGGCTATGAAGTGACTCGTCAGATTCGGGATCAGTATCATATGCCTATTATATTCTTGAGTGCAAAGACGTCTGATCTGGATAAGATTACGGGGCTGGTGATGGGAGCAGATGATTATATGACCAAGCCGTTCAACCCGATGGAGTTGGTAGCACGAGTGAATGCGCAATTGCGGCGATATAGACAGCTGAACCAAGCGGCCATGGACAAGATTTCGCTATTGCAAGCAGGAGGACTGACCATAGATCCTGACAAACGGACAGTTACCCTTTATGGACATAATATTGAACTGACTCCAAAAGAGTTCGATATTCTGTATTTGCTGGCCAGTCATTCCAAAAAGGTATTCAGTGCGGAAAACATCTTTCGGCAAGTATGGGGAGAAGACTATTACGAAAGCGGGAATACAGTCATGGTGCATATACGTACCCTCCGAAAAAAACTTGGTGAAGATACCAATAAGGACAAATGGATTAAAACCGTATGGGGAGTAGGTTACACCTTCAATGGCTAAATTAACCCGAAGCTTTAGATTTAGGATGCTTTCTTTGCTAGGATTAAGCATGCTTTTGTCTGGTACGATTACATATGTGATCTATAAAGCTCTGCAGCTTTATTATTATAAATCGGTTCGGCACGAGGACTCGCTGGCTTATTTCCGTCAAATGGTACGCAATTTCGGAGATCTGAATTTCTTTTTAATCTTTTTTATTCCGCTGGCTATTTTATTTTTCTTTTTGTTAACCAAGCCCTATGCCCAATACTTTCGCGAGATATCTACAGGAATTCACCGTCTTGCTAATGGTGATTTTAAAGCTCGCGTGCACATCGCGTCGAATGATGAGTTCGGGGACATCGCATCCGATATGAATCTGGCTAGTGAAAAGCTGCAAGAAGCGATGGAACGAGGGGATTTTGCAGAAAATAGCAAGGATCGCTTAGTCCTGAATCTGGCACATGATCTGCGTACGCCGCTCACTTCAGTCCTGGGCTATTTGGAGTTCATTCTTCAGAACGATCAGCTGACGCCGGAGCAGGCGAAGCATTACACGACTATTGCCTTAACCAAATCCCGACGTCTGGAGAGGCTCATCGATGAATTATTTGAAATAACGAGAATGAACTACGGTAACTTGCATCTTAACAAAAAGCAAATTGACCTTAGTGAACTGCTCACGCAACTACATGAGGAATTATTTCCGCTCTTTGAGAAAAATCATCTGTTGGCCAGATTGACACTGGTTCCGAGTTTGAAGATTCAGGGGGACGGCGAGCTACTAGCCCGTGTATTTGAGAATCTGTTAACGAATGCCATTCGTTATGGGAAAGACGGCCAATTCGTAGATTTGAACTGTAGCCTTGAGGGAGGAGAAGTGATCGTACAAATCATCAATTATGGTGATTCGATTCCTTCAGATGAACTTCCTTATCTTTTTGATATGTTTTACACCGGAGATAAAGCCAGGACGAGCAATGGGGGCAGCACAGGCTTGGGCTTGTTCATTGCTAAGAATATCGTGGAGCAGCATGGAGGAACTATTTCCGCCCAGAGCGACACGGTGCACACAAGCTTCGAAGTGCGACTACCTCAGTAAAAATGCTGTTAAGAAAAATTTAATATTTACCCCACTTATTTTTTTAAGAGTTTCTCCTATTCTGTCTGTGAGAGGTTGAGGAGGAATTAATAATGAAAAAGTGGGCTTTTTTGCTTGTGTTGCTGTTGCTGCTGGGAGGTGAAGTTATTCTTCAGCTAAAAGGTTATCTAGAGGATGGTTTCACATTAGAGGATAATAAAGCTCAGGACGAGTCACTCCTAGAAGAGGCTATTCCAATCCAGGTGACAGAGGAACAGATCTACAAAGGGAATCTCGTATTAGTCAACAAGGAGACTCCCGTACATCAATTGGGGATAAAATCTGATGTAGTCCATTTGGCTGAGCATGATGATCTTATAGTGGGCTATGGTCTTCTGGATAACACAATACAGTTGTCAGAGAGTGTAGCGCAAGAATTTATAACGATGATTGATGCTGCCCAGCAGGATGGGGTCAATCAATTCCTGATTAGTAGTGGTTATAGAGATGTCGCAGAGCAGGATCGGTTATTTCAAGAAATGGGCGCTGAATTAGCCTTGCCAGCGGGGCACAGTGAGCATAACTTGGGGTTGTCTCTGGATATTGGATCATTTGGGGGGCTGATGGGCCAAGCCCCTGAAGGAAAGTGGCTGAAAAGTAATGCGTGGATGCATGGATTTATACTACGATATCCTGAGGACAAAACGGCGATCACGGGCATAGAATATGAGCCCTGGCACTTTCGCTATGTTGGATTACCGCACAGTGTAATTATGCTGGAAAAGAATTTCACACTGGAAGAATACTTAGAGTATCTTAAAGAAAAAAAGTTCGTATCGACTACCGTACAAGGTGAAAAATACGAAATCGCTTATTATCCTGTCAACAAGAAAACAACAATTCATGTCCCTGTAAATCGCGACTATGAAATATCGGGAGATAATATGAGCGGAGTTATTGTAACCCTCCATCTCTAAGTGGCTCTCGGACTTCTATAACGCTGGAAAGAAGCTTTCCACGCCATTGAATAGGCGACCAGGAAGGCTTCTTTGCTTTTGCTACCGCTGTGATCTTTGGTGTGACTTATGTGGTCAACTCATCGCCAATCTCAAGATTCCTAAAATAATATTTCTTATCATGCTCATTAATTTCACGGAGCACCTTGCATGGATTACCTATAGCCACTACATTTGCTGGAATGTCTTTGGTTACAATACTTCCAGCTCCAATAACGGTATTATCGCCAATCGTAATCCCAGGCAGTATGACAGCCCCAGCACCTATCCAACAATTTTTGCCGATAGTTACCGCAGCATTGTATTGATACGCTTGTTCACGCAGCTCAGGCAGAATGGGATGTCCAGCTGTGGCTATCGTTACATTTGGGCCAAGCATGGTGTAATCGCCCACATAGATATGTGTATCATCAACCAGAGTTAGATTGAAGTTGGCATAGATTTTTTTACCAAAATGAACATGCTTACCACCCCAATTAGAATGCAGTGGTGGCTCTATATAGCAACCCTCTCCTAGCTCTGCGAACATTTCTTTGAGCAAGGAAGCTCGTTTTTCAGATTCTAACGGTCTCGTCATATTGAAATCATATAGCCGTTCCAGACACAACGTTTGTTCTTTGACTATTTGTTCATCGTTAGGTAAATATAAGCTTTCATTGTGCATTTTGTCTTTGTTACTCATGTAGTTGCACTCCCATATTTCACATGAAATCAGATTCGGTCAAGGTAAAAGTTACTTAATGAGCGCTGCGTTTCAATATGGCCAAGCCGTTGATCGGCAACTCAAGCTTAGGTGCTGCAGGCTTACCTGTCTCCATGTTGAGGTAGCTACGTCCGTCCAGCTCGATCGCTTGGGCAGTACCACTGAAGTTCTGTACAAACACATATTCCTGTTCACCGTCCGTGCGTACTTGGGCGGTGATGCCGACCGGCAGCTCGCAGTCAAGCACTGGCTGGACACCGATGTCGCTCGTAATCGCTCGGTATAGTTCAGTGTAGAAGGCATTCTCCTTTACCCGAGTTGCCAGATGATATGCTTTACCTTCGCCTAATCGGTTCACTGTCAGGGCAGGACGTCCCGCGTAGAAATCACTCTGATAGGTCCCCAGAGTCTCCGCTCCCTCCAGATGGATCAGCTCGGCAATTTCATGAGCCTCGTAATCACCGGTCAGGTTCAGCTCATTACCTGCTTCGAGGACGAGACCGTTCACGTCACGGCTATGCAGTCCTTCGGTTTCTTCAGCCCAGATGCCAAGTGTACGACGCAGCGGGCCGGGGAATCCGCCGAGATGGCACAGGTCGGTCTCATTTACCACACCTGACCAATAGGTGGCGAGGAATGTACCACCGTTCTCTACATACTGTTCAATGTTACGTCCATTCTCTTCGCTGATCAGATAGAGCATAGGTGCGATAACCAGCTTGTAAGGGGCAAGCTCGTCGCTAGAGCCGATAACATCAACTGGGATACCTAGCTCCCACAAGCCGCGGTAATGCTGGATAACAGTTTCTTCGTATTTCAGACCCGAGTTACGGATACCCTGAGCATCCTTAACCGCCCAACGATTGTCCCAATCGAATAGGATAGCAACCTCTGCCGGAGTTGAGGTACCGACGACCTCGTTAAGTTCAGCAAGCACCTTGCCTACTTCAGCGACATCACCGAATACACGCGTATGCTCATGGCCACAGTGGTCGACAACTGCACCGTGGAATTTCTCGCTAGAGCCGCGACTCTTCCGCCATTGGAAGTATTGCACAGAATCAGAGCCGTGAGCAACCGCTTGCAATGAGGATAGCTTGTGCATGCCTGGGCGCTTCATTTTGCTGACGGATTGCCAATTCGTCAAGGAGGGGGTGCTTTCCATCAGCAGAAACGGCTTGTTCTTAAAGCTACGGAACATGTCGTGATGGAAGCCAGTCCACGCTGCCAGATTAGTATCATCACCGTCATCCGTAAAGTGCCAGCTTGGGTAGGCATCCCAAGAGATAACGTCCAGAATTTTGGACATCTCGCGGTAGTCGATCCCATCAATATTATGCATATTGGTCGTCACGGGCATCTCTGGGTTGTAGCTACGGACCGTGTCAATCTCATGCTGGCAGAAGTTAATAGTCTGGTCACTGACAAAACGTCTCCAGTCCAGGTTCAGTCCGTGTACTTGAGTTTCACCGTGCGGCGCTGGAGATTCAATCTGCTCCCAAGAAGTGAACGTGTGGCTCCAGAAAGTGGCCCACCATGCATGGTTGACAGTATCAAGATTATTGTCATACTTCTTCTTCAGCCATACTCTGAATTCTGCCTGACACAGATCGCAGTGGCATTCGCCGCCGAATTCGTTCGAGATGTGCCAGCCGATAACGGCAGGGTGGTCCGCATAGCGCTCAGCCAGCTTCGTATTAATGATCTTAGTCTTCTCGCGGTATACTGGAGAAGTATAACAGTGATTATGGCGGAAGCCGTGCAAATTGCGTACACGATTACGCTCGACCCGGAGTACCTCTGGGTACTTCTGGGACATCCATGCTGGACGTGCTCCGCTTGGGGTAGCCAGGAATGCATAAATGCCGCTCGCTGTGAACCGATCCAGCAATTCATCCAGCCACTCGAAATTGAACACACCCTCCTCTGGCTCCAAAGATACCCAAGAGAATATGCCTACCGACATGACATTGCAGCCAGCCAGCTTCATCATACGAATATCTTCATCAAGTACCTCCGGGTACTTCAGCCATTGTTCCGGACTATAGTCGGCGCCGTGCAGCATGAATGGCGCCTTGCTGCTGATTGCAGGATGCTTAAGTGTCATAATAATTATGTCCTTTCGGTTATGAATTGTTGTAAGGATGAGATTATTATCTGATTTGCTTCTTCGATCCTTGAACTAGTCTTGTTCTACGCTTACTATACTAAAAGATATGCTATAAATATCGTTAGGAATAAAGACTCGAATCGGTAGGACAAAATGAACATGAGGTGGTTGTGTGCTTCCTTTCTCTTTGATTGAAATGCCCCGTGATCTGGCGGCATTTCCGTTGTATCCTTATTCGGTCGGCCGTCATAATCAATACCACCATGTGCGTCCCGCCGGGTTCCCTGTTGCGCAGCTATTCATGGTCCGTAGCGGCCGGGGCCTATTTCGAGATACGACAAGCGGTTGTGAGACTGTATTAGAACCAGGAATGGCTTTTTTCTTCCCACCTGAACATGGCCATGAATACTACCCACTATCTCATGAACGGTGGCACATTGGTTTCGTTGGGATCGGGGGTAGTCATGCCATACAGATACTTGAGGCACTTCATCTGCTACCGTCTGAGGCACGCTCTCTGGAGCCGTTTGAAGCCTGCTGGAGCATCATCGGAGACATATGGGGGATGGTCAATAATCAGGTAAATGATCATCATGGCGATCAACTGGCCCAGGAGCTATCGGTACAACTCTATCGCCTGCTGCTTCTCGTTAAATCAGCCTCGGAAGGCGAGCAATCCATTGGGCGTCCCGCGGGACGCGAGGTGCGAAATGAAGCGATGCAGAAGGCAATACAGTTGATCAACGAGCATTTTACAGAACCGCTGTTGGTCCACAATTTAGCCGCCGCTGTCGGCTATTCCGTCCAGCATTTTCAACGCCTGTTCCAGCAGGAATACGGCACATCCCCGCACCAGTATTTGCAGAATTTGCGGCTGCAGCGGGCTGTTCAGATGATAACCGAGGATCCAGAGTTGCCAGTTCAAGACATTGCCTTACATCTCGGGATGGAGACCAACTATTTCATTCGCATATTCCGAAAGGCCCATGGCTGTACTCCAGGCGTAATGAAGGAGCGTCTGATTCACCAGGGCCACCGGGGTCACCAAGAGCATAAGCCTCCCCATAATAGGCCGTTGTAAACTGGAATGTGTGATGGAATGGGGAGGAGGCTGCACCGAAGCTGGACTCTTGAAAAAAGACTCCTCCCAGCGAAAATGAATTCTGCTGGGAGAAGTCTTTTTTCACTACTATTCAAATGGGGAGAATGACAAGCAAGTTAGCTAATGAATAATGACTTATTTAGTGTTTTGCTTGTGCGGCCATATATGCTGCGAAAGGGGCTGAGTCGTAAATGACTTCGGTAGATATGATCTTGCTACTCTTCACAGTGAAGTATTCAGTCACAGTTATTGGACTTTTCTCACTTCAGTTGCACGTAGACGGAAATGTTGAACCAAGTAAAAAGAATTTACCCTATGTCATTATTTTTGGTAACCGAAATAGAGTAGGCTCGTAGACAAAACGTTTCTCTAGACCCACACGATTCTCGCTTGATAACATAAGTGTCATGTTCGTGTTATTCATCGGCGGGGAGGATTAACGAGTTGGAACAGTTGAAATACGATAATTTAAGGATGGGCGAAAAAGGGGCGATTATTAGCATCGTCGCTTATATTATCCTGTCATTTTTCAAGCTCTTCATTGGCTATGCTGCTGATTCAGAAGCATTAAAAGCGGATGGATTAAATAACGCGACGGATATTATTGCATCTATAGCAGTATTGATTGGACTGAGGATGTCTCAGCGTCCCGCGGATCGAGATCATACATATGGTCACTGGAAGGCAGAGGGTATCGCATCCATGGTAGCGTCCTTTATAATGATGGCTGTGGGTCTTCAGGTTTTGTATGGAGCGGTAGGCTCGATCTTTGCGGGCCGGCAGGATTCCCCTGATCTTGTAGCAGCTTATACAGGAATCGTGTGTGCTGCGGTCATGTATTTCGTCTATAGGTACAATAAGAAGCTTGCCGAGAAGATACGCAGTCAGGCACTCATGGCTGCCGCAAAGGATAATATTTCAGATGCATGGGTAAGTATCGGTACCGTCATCGGAATTGTGGGTTCGCAGTTTGGTTTGCCTTGGTTGGATCCATTAACAGCTGTTCTCGTAGGCTTGTTAATATGTAAGACAGCATGGGATATTTTCCGCGATGCAACTCATCATTTGACAGATGGATACGATGAGGAGAAGATTGATTCCTATAGAGATACCGTGTTGACTGTAGCAGGTGTACAGGGAGTTAAGACTATTCGAGCCAGATCTTACGGTAGCAATACTAATGTAGATATTATTCTGTATGTGAAGGCTGACTTGGATTTGACGGAGGCTCATGATATCTCAACTCATGTAGAAAACCAATTGAAAGTAGAACATGATATTTCGGATGTACATGTTCATGTAGAGCCATATGTGAGCAAGGATGCTACCTAGCAGTAGATTGCTGGGAGTAAGGTATGGGTGAGGAAGGAATTCAGTCTGAAAAAAAAGTAATTGTAAGAGCCCGAATATTTTTCTATAATAATGCTAAGATGAACGAAACTTGATGTAATGTCTACCGTACTATCTTCATAGGGATAGACATCAACGTTATATGCTAGACAACCCTAAAAGGGGAGTAGCTTTTACAGTAAAAGTCGTCATTACGAGTGCTTATTTTGGGCCTCCGGCTTTATTGGCAATGCAGATATAGCATTGTTAGCGAGACCTTTGCCTATCCAAGGCAAAGGTCTCTTTTCTTTTGGGTAAATTTAGTCATAGATGCATGATATTAAAGGAGGATGAGCATGGATTTAGGAATGTTGTTAGAGTATGGTTGGGTATTATTAGTACTGGTTGCACTGGAGGGCCTCCTTGCAGCGGATAACGCGCTCGTGCTGGCCATTATGGTGAAGCATTTGCCGGAGAAGGAACGTAAAAAGGCATTATTTTATGGATTGTTCGGGGCCTTCATTTTCCGATTCTTATCCCTGTTCGTCATCTCTTTCCTGGTCGATGTATGGCAAGTGCAGGCAATTGGAGCGCTCTATCTGTTGTTCATCGCCGCGAACCATATTGTACGTAAGCTCATTGTGAAGAAGGGCGAGGAATCTGCTGCCAAGAAAGAGGACAAGCAGCCGAAGCAGAGTGGCTTCTGGGTAACTGTACTTAAGGTAGAGATAGCTGATATCGCGTTCGCTGTGGACTCCATTCTGGCCGCAGTAGCCCTGGCAGTTGCGTTGCCGACGACGAATCTGCCGCACATCGGCGGCATGGATGGTGGTCATTTCATTGTCATCTTCCTGGGTGGCTTCATTGGTCTGGTCATTATGCGTTTTGCGGCATCCCTCTTCGTGAAGCTGCTGGAGAGCCGTCCGGCGCTTGAAGTGGCTGCATTCTTCATTGTCGGCTGGGTCGGAGTAAAGCTCGCTGTTCATACCTTGGCTCACCCTGCAATCAATGTTATTCCGCATGACTTTGCCGAGTCGACAGGCTGGAAGCTGACCTTCTACATTGTGCTGGTTATCATCGCAGTGACAGGCTGGTTCCTCTCTGGCGGTAAGGACAAAGAAAAGCAAACATCTCAAGCAGCATAATGGTATTGCTACACAAGCAGCTCGGCTACGTATAGTCGGAGCTGCTTTTTTTTATAAATAGGTGATGGCATGTTTTGCCATCCTGAAATTGGTGTATAGATGTTAGAGCGCATTCGAAAATCAAACTATTGGAACCACGGTGTCTGTCTTCCGTACTACTTGGATATAGTTGTTCAATCGAATAAGAAATACCACTCCAGAAGGGGAGTAGCTTTTACAATAGAGTCGTCATTACGAGCGCCGGGTTACGGCCTCCGGTTCTATTGGCACTGCACCAACAGCATTGTTAGCGAGACCTTTGCCGATCCAAGGCAGAGGTCTCTTTTCTTTTGGGCAAAACTAAATACACTTGACACATGATGTCGAAGGAGGATGGAATATGGATTGGGGATTACTACTGGAGTATGGTTGGGTACTGCTCGTGTTGGTGGCACTGGAGGGTCTGCTTGCTGCGGACAATGCGCTGGTGCTGGCGATTATGGTCAAGCATTTACCTGAGAAAGAGCGGAAGAGAGCGCTGTTCTACGGACTTGCCGGGGCATTCGTCTTCCGGTTTGCATCCCTGTTCGCCATCTCGTTCCTGGTGGACGTATGGCAAGTGCAAGCATTGGGAGCGCTCTATCTGCTGTTCATCGCGGCGAATCATATTGCCCGTAAGCTTATTGTGAGAAAAGGCGAGGAATCTGCCGCCAAGCGTGAGAAAAGGGAACAGAAACAGAGCGGTTTTTGGACAACCGTGCTCAAGGTGGAGATAGCGGATATTGCATTCGCCATCGATTCTATTCTGGCTGCTGTTGCGCTTGCTGTTGCACTCCCAACGACCAATCTGCCGAACATCGGTGGTATGGATGGTGGTCATTTCATCGTTATTTTCCTTGGGGGCTTCATCGGTCTGATCATTATGCGTTTTGCGGCTACGTTCTTCGTGAAGCTGCTGGAGAGCCGTCCAGCGCTTGAGATCGCTGCATTCTTCATAGTTGGCTGGGTTGGTGTCAAGCTGGGGGTACACACGCTGGCTCACCCTGCAGTACATGTGATTCCGCATGATTTTGCCGAGTCGACAGGCTGGAAGCTGACCTTCTATGCTGTCCTGATCATCATCGCGGTCACAGGCTGGTTCCTCTCTGGAAGTAAGCAGAAGGAGAAATCCGATGCGGCATAACTTGTCTATCTGACACTATGGTTCGAGAGCAAATGTCGGTTATAGCGGGGTGTGAGGGCCGAAGTGGTCTTCGCACTCTTTTTTTAGAATACGATATATTATGAGCTCAGCGTGGTAAGTGATTAGTGAGGACTCTGGAGATCCTGTGAGGATTCTGTATTGCATCAGAGCGGCTCAACATGGGCTGCTATTGATCTGTGTGGTGCAACTCCCCAAAACCATGACGTGCGACTGGATGGTTGAAGATCAGATGTGATATAATCTTTGTCAATAAATAAATCGCGGGAAGGGAGGTGGACTTTAGATGGGAAGGCGTTACTGTATACTCGTTGTATGGCGGTTGTAATTAGTTATGCTCTTCTCACGTATTCCGCCTTCATATCCGGACGGAAGCGAAGCGTGAGTTATTGAAGCGTAAGTTATTCAAGTTACCTATGAGCTCGTCTTCATCAGCTTAGTTGAGCATATGGAATGAATGCTGTCAGACCTATTCATTGTGTTGTAGTCTCATCAGAATTTTATGAATTTTCGCGGCCTACGGACCGAAGTGAGTCGATGAGCGTATGCCGTGGCACGTACCTTGACATTCTAATATAACAATAGATAGCTCGACAGTAGCCGTTGCTTGTAGCATAGGGCTTACTGCGCGCTGTAAATATTTTGGAGGTGAATCCCTCTTACGAGGGTAATCATTGGACATAATCACCCTGACGAACTTAGTCTTGCTGGTTATTTTATTGCTGTTAACCGCATTTTTTGTTGCTTCTGAATTTGCTGTAGTCAAAATAAGGATGTCCCGGATTGATCAAATCATTGCAGAAGGTAATAAGAAGGCTATTGTAGCCAAAAAAGTAGCGGGAGATCTGGATTACTATCTGTCTGCGTGTCAGCTGGGTATTACAGTCACAGCCCTGGGACTTGGTGCACTAGGTAAGCCAGCAGTAGAAAGCTTACTCTACCCTGTGTTTAATGCCTTGAACGTATCGGGAGCTGTATCTTCCATCGCTTCTTATGCCATTGCCTTTATACTTGTTACGTTCCTGCACGTGGTTGTTGGAGAGATGGCTCCGAAGACGCTTGCGATCCAGTTCTCCGAGAAGACGACATTGCTGCTTGCAGGGCCTCTGTATTGGTTCGGTAAAATCATGTACCCATTCATCTGGGCGCTTAATGGTTCTTCGCGTGTCATTCTGCGCAGCTTCGGTGTGAAGCCTGCCGGTCATGAGGAGGGATACTCCGAGGAAGAGCTCCGTATTATCATGAATCAGAGCTATGAGGGTGGAGCGATCAACAAGACCAAGCTATCATATCTGGATAATGTGTTCTCCTTCGATGAACGTGTCGCTAGGGACATCATGGTTCCGCGGATAGATCTCATCACGCTGGATAAGGATATGACGTATGAGGATATTATCCCGATCCTGGATGAATACAACTACACCCGCTATCCTGTCATCGAGGCTGGTGACAAGGACCGAATTATCGGTGTGGTGAACGTGAAGAAGATGCTGCCGAAGATGGTCGAGGGTACTGAATACAGTCTTGAGGAATTCGCTCGCGATCTGCCCTATGTATCCGAGGTGACTCCCGTACAGGAGGCCATGATCAAGATGCAGCAGCATCGTGTGCATATGGCAGTAGTCATTGACGAGTATGGCGGTACTTCCGGGATTCTAAGCATGGAGGATGTGCTGGAGGAGATCGTCGGTGAGATCCGTGATGAATTCGATGCGGATGAGCGAGCTGACATTCAGCAGACCGCAGATGATCAATACGTCATTAATGGACGTGTGCTGTTGGACGATATTGAGCGTCAGCTGGGTCTTCTGTTCGAACGCAACGAGGATATTACGACCATCGGTGGATGGATTCAGTATCAAAAGTCCATGAACGTCAGTACAGGAGACGTCATTGAGCAGGAGCAACATGTCTGGACGGTAGCAGAGATGGATAATCATCAGATCAAGAGCGTGATTCTGCAACGTTCCGAATGATTGACATAACGGAATGATTGAATTAACGGATTCAGTACAACAACTATTCATAACCTTTGGAGGTGAGTCCCTCACAGGAGGGAAACATTGGACGGAATTATAATATTGAATTTGGTGCTGGTAGCGATATTTATTGGTTTGACGGCGTTCTTTGTCGGTGCGGAATTTGCCGTACTGAAGGTCCGGATGTCCAGATTGGATCAATTGATTGCAGAGGGAAATAAGCGTGCGATTGTAGCCAAGAAGGTAGCTCATAATCTGGATTACTCATTGTCTGCCTGTCAATTGGGTATCACCATAACAGCACTCGTGCTGGGGGCGTTGGGTGAGCCTACCGTGGAGAAGATGCTACATCCTGTGTTTGAGGCCTTTAATGTACCTGCGGCACTGTCTACCGTGCTGTCCTATGCCATTGCCCTGTCGATCATTACGTTCTTGCACGTCGTGATTGGGGAATTGGCTCCGAAGACGCTGGCTATTCAATATGCTGAGAAGATGACACTTCTACTTGCACCGCCATTGTATTGGTTCGGCAAAATTATGTATCCGTTCATTACCGCACTGAACAACTCTGCGCGTATGCTGCTGAAGCTGTTCGGAGTCAAACCAGCGGGTCACGAGACGGTGCACTCCGAGGAAGAACTCAAGCTGATTGTGAACCAGAGCTATGAGCTGGGTGAGATCAATCAGACGGAGATGGGTTATCTGAAGAACATCTTTGCCTTTGACGAGCGGATTCTGAAGGAGATCATGATTCCTCGCAAGGATATGGTGACGCTGGATCAGTCCATGTCCCTGGAGGATATGGTGAAGGTCGTCAATCAGCAGGAGTATACCCGCTATCCGGTGACGAGCAGTCAGGATCGGAACTCCATCTTGGGGTTCCTGAACACGAAGGAGATTCTGACCAGTGTGGCAGCAGGACGGGAGTACGACATAGACCGATTCATTCATCATATTCCCAAGTTCAAGAGTACCTTGCCGATCCGCAACGTCTTGATCAAGATGCAGCAGACGGGTGTGCATATGGCGCTCGTGACGGATGAAGCCAATGTCATGATTGGTATGGTGACTTTGGACGACATTCTGGAGGAGATTGTCGGGGATATTCACGATGAATATGATGAAGCCAGAGAACTCGTAACCACTTAATTTGTTAATACGAGCATTTTGTATAAATCCCAAGAGCGATTTTTAATCCACAATGTATTGCACTTGTACTTGTCGGCGTTGCGATTCGAATTATGCAAAATGCTTTATACAAATAGGCAAGACCCTGAAGCCGGAAGCTTTCGCTGGCTGTCAGGGTCTTTTTTGTCTTGCGCCAGAGGTGCAGTCTGAAATAAGTCTACTCAGATAAAACCACCGTTTACTCGTAAGGTTTGGCCTGTGACCCAGCGGGCTTGGTCGCTCACCAAAAATTCTATGACATTCGCGATGTCTTCGGGTTCCCCGATACGACCAAAGGCATTCAGACGTGCTACTGCCTGAATCTGCTCTTCCGTCTTGTCCGCAGTGAATAACTCGGTGTTCACGGGACCGGGTGCGATGGCGTTGATCGTAATGCGCCGAGGACCGAATTCCTTGGCCAACTGACGAGTGAATTGCTCAACGGCTCCCTTGGTCCCCGCATATACACTGTAGGCGGGAAACATCTGCCCGATCACGGAGGTGGAGAAATTAATAATGCTGCCGCCCTCCCGCATATGCTGCAAGGCCTGCTGACAGGCAAAATAAGTACCTTTTACATTAATGGAGAAATGCTGGTCAAAATCCTCTTCTGTTACCTCCGCTAACGGCTTGTTTCTCATGATCCCTGCGTTGTTGATGAGTATATCAATTCTACCGAATGCAGCGAGCGCAGCAGCGAAGAGCGACTTCACATCTTCAACATGGCCAAGATCAGCCTGTACAGAGATTGCCTCTACACCTTGGCGAGCAACCTCTTCTACAGTCTCCAGTGCCTGATCAGGGCGGCTGGTATAGTTAATGACGATGTTGGCTCCCAAAGCTGCCAGATGCATAGCGATAGCTCGACCGATTCCACGGGAGGAGCCAGTGACAATTGCGGTTTTCCCTTCTAAGGGCTTCATATTTAAGACCTTCTTTCTTCAGAATAAGATAACAACCCGCGCTCCAGCATGGACCATAGTGTATCGAACTCTTGCCTCAGCAGGGAGCTGGACCATTCATAGGCGTGGGACGGATGATGGAATCTAGTCGTGGCATATAGAAGGCCGCGTGCCAGAGAGTCAGCAGTTGCCTGTTCGAATTTGGATTGCAGAAGAATCTGACTTAGCTGCGCAATCATCTCATCCACGTGGTGGTTAATCATTTGTGCTGAGCTGGCGGTAATCATGGCGTACATGGTGAATAGCTCCGAGTCCTTGCGTGCGTATTCCTGCTTCAGCTCACTGAGTCTCCATAGATAGGCTTTGGCATGCTGAATCCCGTGCTGATCAGGCTCCGCCTGCATTAATGACAGAGGTAGCAGAATTTTCTCTGTTAGCCATGTCTGAGTAACAGCTTCGAGAAGTTCTGCCTTGCTCTTAAAATGACGATATAACGTGCCGTGACTGACGCCTAGTACCTTGGCGACATCTACAACAGATGTCTTGCCGATCCCATAGCGGCGAAGTGTCTCTTCCGCTGCTTCAATGATCTGTCTCCGAGTCAGAATATCAGATGATTTGGTCATGTTAACTGCGATATAGACCGCAGGATTCACACCTCCTAGCATTAAGGTAACACTTTTGATGACAAATGACAAATTTATTATTTTGTCATTTGTTCTGGTCTATCTTTATAACGTCACAGAAGGAGCGTAGGCGCAGAAAACCGCTATTCCAAGAACGGAATAGCGGCTAGATGGTTAATATATCATACTAATGACCCGAAAACTTTACATATTTGGCACCGGAATTGCATAGCAATGAAAGATACTGATACTTTATACATAGAAAAAACAATTTATACTCCAAATAATTGCATGAAATTCGACAAGCTTTCTGCAGCACGAAATTTGCGGGATAACATTCGTTATCTCGTCGCGTTAGATCCCCAAATACACGAAACGAGCGAAAATTGGAGACGCTAAACAAGAAAAAATGAAATTTTTCGTCAAATTGTGATATATTACGTGTGAAATCATCCGCAGAAGCGATACGGTGGAAGAGCGGCAATGGATGCCAAAATAGAGGAGTAATGATATTGAATATAAAAGAAGTATTGAACCATGCTTCATTCCGGCGGATCAGTGTACTAGTTGTACTTGGTCTGCTTGTAGTCTCCCTGAAGAGTATGATGAACGTCCTGCTGCTCACATTGATTCTGATCATCTTGATTGGAGGTCTATATAGGGCCGTCACGAAGCGATTAGCCAGCATTGTACGGCTTCCACCGGCTCTGATCGTAATTTCAATCTATATTCTCCTGCTCTCAGTTGTAGCTTGGGGTGTGTATCGAATGGTGCCGCTCGTATCGACCCAGGTTAATGAACTGTACCTTATGATTCAAGAAGCCTTCCATAATCCGCATGAAAATGAGTGGAGCCAGCTGCTCGTCACATTCATGCAGGGAGTTCATCTGGAGAGTCTAATCACGCCAGGTATGGAGTTCCTGCTGAAGACCAGCCATCTGGGTACCCAACTCGTGCTAGCGATTGTACTAAGCCTGTTCTTCCTGCTGGATACGAAATATATTGGGCGCTTCACGGCCTCCTTCCAGGAAAGTCGCTTCAGCTGGTTCTTCCGCGAGGCGGGTGAACTGGGCAGGCTGTTCCTGAGCACGTTCGGCAAGGTACTGGAGGCTCAGGTGTCCATCTCCCTGATTAATTGTACGATTACTACCGCTGTGCTGTGGTTAATGGGCTTCCCGAATCTGCTGGGGCTGGCAGTGGTCATCTTCGCAGCTGGGTTAATTCCGGTCGCTGGAGTCGTGCTCTCCATGGCGCCCCTTAGCCTTATTGCCTACAGTCTTGGAGGGTTCCATTACGTAGCGTACCTGCTGATTCTGATCGTGTTCATTCATATGCTGGAGGCGTATTTCCTGAATCCGAAGCTGATGTCGAAGAAAGTCAGTGTCCCGATTTTCTACACATTTATCGTGCTGGTGATGTCAGAGCATTTCTTCGGGATGTGGGGGCTGATTACGGGGATTCCACTATTTGTATTTGTCTTGAATCTGATCGGGTTCAAGAGGACGGATGCCGCTGTATAGTCGTAAGGCAATGATTTGTGCGCCAGTAAGTTACGGATTAAGCAGTAGCGGGAGGGGGACGGACCCTGTTGGTACGACGGACTCTATAGATGCGTCCGCTATGCGGTGTAGTATCGCCATGAATGAAATAGTTATTATGCGTAGCTTGCATAACAGGAGGGAGATTCTCTAGGGATCTCTCTCCTGTTTTTTTTTGTGGAGCTACTCTATGCTCTTGAATGCAACACTCTTCCATGAGGCTGTGCGGCGCTTAGCGATCTATAAGTAGAATCGATTGTTATACAGATTCAATCCATATAGAAGACTTAAAAGCGTCGTTTTGTAGCTTAAAATTAGTAGGAATACCGCCGATATAAAGGGTTATATTCTTTAAAATGGAATAAAAGGAGGTTGATATCAAATTATTATCTTTTATTGCTATATAGATTGAACTGAAGATGTTAATAGTTCGGGTCCATGCAACTGCGGTGAACGTTTGAACCTCCGGCCGCTGTTGTCTCCAGATTTCTTTTATATAAACGGCTTATGCCGTAGAAATCCAGAGACAAAGCCGGTCGCTATCGCTCCTCCAGTTCTAAGCTTCCCCTCCGTTGCTCGCTCCCCTTTCTCAATTTTGCAGGTTCAATCTATATAGTAAGCAAGATTTAGAAGAATAACTTGTGGATTTAAGTTACAGATGATCAAGGAGGTATTCATGAAAGGGATATTTAGTAAATCTTTAAGTGCTTTTGTGTTGGTTATCATTATGCTGCTTCATGTTGGGGGCAGTTATCCTGTGTTTGGGCAATCATCAATTGTAGGGATTACAGAGACTGTAGAGCGTGTAGAGACCATCGAGACCGTAGAGTCCGTAGAGAGTGTGGAGTCCATAGAGACTGAGCTCCTGCCCACTTCTGTATTCGATAGTGTGTATTTGCAGAATCGTATGATGCAGCTTGCAGCTGCCTCAGATACTCTTACGATCTACCCTGGCGAGACCTACGAATTTACCAATGATTCATCGCTTGCGAAGTCGCTTAGCCATGATGGCTCCAAGGCCAAGGGCAATTACATTGATTATGTCTCATACCGTGCGACAGGTGCCATTTATGCGGATGATATCAATTCGGTGAACACTCCGATTGTTCAGCCTGAAGGTGTTACCTATGTTACGGCGGTTGGGATCAGTCCGATCACGATAACCATAAAAGACCCTGTTATGTATGCTGCTTCACCTAATCCGGCTATGGAGCGCTACAGCCTTGAGATGGGGGATAGCTACCGAATCGTGAATGAGGGGAACAGCGGGCATTCCATCAGTAGTGACGCGGCTTCTGCTTCCAATATGCTCTATGATTTTGCAGTCTACGAAAATAACGGGAAGCTGGGTTCTTCTAGGCTGGAGGGTACCTCTAAGCCAAGATTGTATGACGGAGATGAGCTGATCATCACAGGTGCTTCGTCCATGCCAGTGACTGTTGCTTTTCCATATGGTTATTTCACTGCTGAGCCAAGTACAGAGCCTGCTTACCAGCGTGCTACCCTTAATATGGGGGAGAGTCACCGCTTTACTAATGAAGGTGATCAGTCGATTACCCTAGAAAGCACAGGCACAACCAAGGATCGATTTGATTTTGCCGTCTACTATCCAGATGGAACTGAGGCTAACAGTAGAAGAGATACATATACTAAGCCACCGATCGCTGCAGGAAGATACATCGTCATTACTCAGGTTACAGCTACACCAGTTACTTTCGGGGTACCTTATCGCATTTTTGATTCCGGTGACCGAACGGGAGAGGCTATTAGTCAGGCTGAACTGAAACCGGAAGAATCCTATAGATTTACGAATACGGGTTCACGCAGCAATCCAATCAAGAATAATGCATCGACGATTGGCGGGTTCTTCGATTATGCCGTATATGATGAAGACGATACGCTCAAGAGTAAGGGATTCAATCAGAGAACTAAGCCCTCTATTCCTGCTGGAGGCTACGCTATTGTCACGGTAGCAGGCACCGTCCCTATCAAGTTTGATTATACAGATGATTTTATGGCTGAAGAGAGTGGGGAACCGGCCTTCATAAGGGTTACCTTGAGCAAAGGTGAGAGCTACGAGTTCATTAACATAAGCGAGAAAAGGGCACGGCTGGATAGCGACAGCAGATCAAGCAACCCTGAGCGCAGAATGGACTATGTGACCTATTACGAGGATGGGACAGAGCGTTCACGAGGAATGAGTACGACGCGTAACCCGCTCGTCTTTCCGAATAATCTGGTGTCTGTGACGGGGGTAACCTCTACTCCTATTACCATTGGGGCTGTCTATACTCTTTTTGCAGAGCAGCATCGCTCTAATGAAGCTATTACGCGCATAACGATTCAGCCAGGTGAATCCTATGTATTCAATAACAATGGTTCGAGGCTGAATCCGATCATAAATAATTCTCGTCAGGTTGGCAGCAGCTTCGATTATGCCATGTATAGAGCTGACGGGAGGCTGGCGGCACATGGCATGAATATGAATACAAGTCCCAATGTACCAGCCGGGGGAGAGGCTGTAGTGAGTGTGACAGGCACGCGGGCAATCGTATTTGATTATACGGATGATTTCACGGCCACTCCAAGCCTTGAGCCTGCTTATATTCGGGTTACGCTGACCCAAGGCGAGAGTTATTCATACACCAATGTCAGCAGTCAGACCGCGTATCTGCGAGCCAATACATCCGCTAGCCAGGATCGAAGATACGGCTATGTTATCTACGATGCAAGTGGTAAGGAACGAAGCAGCAATACACGCACTACGTTTAAACCAGCTGTCAGAGCAGGGGAAAAGATCACAGTTACGACAGTGACTGCGAATCCAGTCACCTTTGGTGGTGTCTATCGCATTTTCAAAGGACAAGATTCAGACAATGGCTTGCAGCGTCTTACACTGATGCCAGGTGAATCAGCAGTATTTCGTAACAAAGGAACGGATACCTATACGCTCGATCATAATGCTGCCAAGGCAGGCACCAAGCTGGACTACGCCAGCTATCGCCCGAATGGTACCGTCCAAACGGATGGCTTTGGTGTGACCGCCAAACCGAGTATTCTCGGCGGGGGAGAGGCAGTGGTCACCAATATTGCTGGGAATCCTGTACAGTTCACCTTTACGGATCGTATTCAATCCGCTCCAAGCGCTGAGCCAGCATTCCACAGAATGACAATACAGCAACATGAAGCTTATCAATTCATGAATATCAGCAGCCAGGATAAGACGTTGGATAAAGACTCACTCCCAGCGGCTCGTTGGAGCTACACGAATTATCGGACCGATGGCACAGAAGCCAGCAAGTCGGATGACACGGTAGCCTTGCCTTCTGTACATGCAGGCGGAAAGGCAGTAGTCCATACGGTATCCCAGACACCAGCCGTGATTGGAGCCGTATATCGGTTGTTCCAGGTAGAACCGGTAGCCATTGCTGGACCTGAGCCTCAACCAGAGAATGGGCAGATTACGCTAAGACAAGGCCAAAGCTATAAATTCACGGTGGCGGGATCGGAACAAGCGGTGCTCAAGGCGAATGGGACTGCGGGGACTCGTTTGTTCGATTATGCGGCTTATACGGCCAGAACTGATAATAGTCTTCATGCAGGCATTATAGGCATGAACCAACCAGGGACATCCCTTTCACTAAATGCGGGGCAGTTCATCATCGTGACAGTGACCTCAGCTATGCCAGTGACGTTCCAGTATGGCGAGAACCTCGTTGCAGAGCCAAGCACAGAACCAGCCTTGCGGAAGATTGCCCTGTCGTCAGGCAAGCAAGTGATCTTCACCTCTACAAGTCCATATCCAGCATCTCTGCTTGCCGCGGTGCAGGTTCCGGGCACGGGCTTGCTGTATGAGGCTCGCATTACAGATGCTCAAGGCAACATTATTCGGGAGAGTGCGACCCAGGTGAGTGATCGTCAGGAGGTTCCTGCTCAAGGCTCAGCAAAAGTGCGCAGCACTGTGACGGGAGTGGCCTTCGGGGCTCCTTATCTGATCTTCAACATGCAGGAGGTTGTTACAGGCGATCTCATAGAGCTGATTGAGCAGGTAGAGAAGAAGGCGGATTTCGGCCCAAGTGCACAAGGGCTATACTACTTCACACCATTACAGACTGGGCGCTATCGTTTTGCTGTACGAGAGAGTTCAAATATCGAGCAAGAGCCGATGATTTCGTTGTATGAGGATGCTGCTATGAGCAAGCTGCTGATCTCATCCTCTCAGATAGAGCAGCTCTATGGACGAGACTATACCGTGCTGGAATGGGAGCTACAGGCTGGACAGACGGTCTATGTGAAGCTGGAGGAAAAGAATAAGGGAGCATTGACGACAGTCATCAAGGCAGCCCTTATGCCAGTGGGAACAGACACAACCTATCAGTACGGTAAAGGCAACCGCTTGGAGAGCACGACTCTATACACGGGGGATCAGATCCAACTCGAATATGATCGGAACGGAAATGTCATTAAACGTACGAAAAAGATATTCCCATTTTAAAATATATGATGTTGAGGTGATTCTGTGATTAAACGAAGTATAATCTCATTGCTGTGCTTACTGCTATTGCTTGGAGATTTTGGGGCGTGGGCCTCGGGCAAGGCAGCAGAGGAGGAGACTACCTCTTCCTCGCCACAGATTATTACCTGGACTTGGCTGAAGGAGCAGACGGGCAAGGATGAGCAGTGGCTGCAAGAGCAGGTAGACAAGGGATTTACACTATATGAAATCTATCGAGCTGTAGAGGAAGGCCATGCGGAGTCTTCATTGGCTACATCTCAGGCTCCGCTGCGTGTCATGGAAACAGCGGCTGAGGAGCGGCCCGTACTCGTAGATTCTATACCTGCTAACGAACCTGCTGAAGCTGATGGTACGGCAGCAGACACCCTGCCTGCAAACGAAACTGATGGAACTGACGGAACTGAGGGTACGGCAGTAGACAGTAGCGAATCTACGGACGATGCACCTACTGTGGACACAGTATCGGATGAAGAAAGTAATGAGGCACCCCATGGCGGCCCTAATACGGACGCAGCTGACTCAGAAGCTATGAATCATGATGGAGATCATACGGTTCAGGCAGATGTCTATAGTATTGATGGAGGCATGAAGCTACCGGGTGTAGGGAATATCTCCAGCCTGATGGCATCCGTACTGGCAGATGTATACGGTCCATATGACGGTAGTGCGATAGTACAGGCTGTATTAGCCGATGATGCTTCTCGCTATATCAAGTCTTATGGAGATAACGGTGTATCTGTCACTGAGGGGAATCTGGTTGTACAAGCTACGGATTTCGTCTTACAAGGCTCGCTGCCATTCCCATTGACCAGGGTATATGATAGTGCCAAATCCAACGATCTGATTGGAGCAAGCTTGGATACGGGAACAGGCATGTATCGGAACGTAGTAACTCCTCGCCGTGAGGAAGCCGCTGCTCTGGGAAGAGGCTGGAGCTGGAATCTGCCTTATATCGAGGAACATGCAGGTCAGAAGTATCTATCTATGCCTGGTGTAGGTACCTATGCACTGACTGATGCTATGGAGCTTCAGGGCTACGCATGGAACAATCTGAAGGTATCAAGTACTTCTGGTGAAGCGGTGAATGGAGTCTCTAGTAAATATCTCATTCGCCAGTTAAATGGTCATCAATACTATCTGGATCAGGAAGGCTACTTGATTCTAATTGCCGATCATTACGGCAACCGGGTCGAGTTCAGCTACGTGGGCTCTGGTACGGATAAGCGGATTAGCCGTATTCGAAATAATGACGGACGAGAATTGGTATTCAGCTACGGAAGCAATCAGTTGTCTATTCAGGAGACGGGGACGCAGCGTCAATATACGTATCGGCAGAGGGGTGACGGGGATGAGCGCGTATTGTCAGAGGTGCTGGACCCGTTGTCACGAAGCACAAGGTATGCATATCAATTCAGTACATCACCATTCAATGTCGTAACGGCTGTAGACGGCAGTATGGGGGATGCAGGGGCTAATACTGCAGCACTGCTGACCCGTATTGTTCGACCCACGTCAGCAATGACGGACTTCCGTTATGAAGCTGCTGAGAAACGAATCGGTGTATACGGTACTGCCCATGTATTTAAAGTGAACTCCCGAGTAGATCTCTATAGCACTACTGCCGGGGATCGCAAGCTCCGTGACGTGAAGCTAAGCTACAGTGGGGAAGACCTGACGAGCTATGGTCAGAATGCCAGCTGGAAGACGACTGTGAATGAAGCACGACTTACGGAGACATATGAATGGGACAAAACCTTCGTGGCGGCGAATGCTCCGAATCGCCTGTATCTGTCAGATTATCGACATCAAGGAGGTACGACGGGCTACCAAGCGAGCTATTCCTATGATCTGGAGCGGGAGTGGAACCTGCCCGTCCAGAAAAGTGAGAGCTACAGTGAGAATGGGAATCTAGGTAGTCTGCTTACTACAACCTATACCTATAATGAACATGGATTGCCGTTGTCCCAGACACTTAGTACGGGCCAGCAGACGACCTACCAGTATGCAACATCAAGAGATTCCTCTATCTTCTGGGTGCTGCCACAGCAAGTATCTACGAAGATCAGTGGTACCCAGAATGCTGTTGAGATCTATGATTACGATCTTCAGGGCAGCGTGAGATCAGCGCAGGTTCGTGAGGGATCTGCCGGAGGCAAGCTGCTGTCCGATATTCGGATCAATTATGATAGACAAGGTCATCCGACGAGCAGGACGGTCCAGATGAATGCGGAGAACCAGCAGTCGATGGTGGCCTGGATGGATTACAAATCCCCATATGGCTCCTACCTGCTTACCAGCGAGAGTCTGCCGAGAAACGTAAAAAATAACTATGATTATTACCCAACGGGTGAACTCAAGTCCAGATCAGATGCTTCGGGTCGTGTAGAGTCGTATGTCTACGATGCTGTCGGTCGTCTGACTCAGACGACACATAGTGATGGGACTCAGACATCCATTACGTATAATGACGCTACGAATGATATTACGCTCGTAGGTCCCGATGGGATCCCTGGCTCGCTGTTCTACAATCCATTCGGTCAACTGGTGCAACAACAGACAGCAGATGCGGTCTATGGCTATGGATATGACGAAGAGGGCAATGTGATCGAGAGCAGTGATGCTGAGCGTGCGGTCACCCGCTACAGCTATGATGCCTTGGGACGCAATATTAGAACCAGCTATCCTGATGGTACTAGTGACAGTACAGCATACGATGCAGCTCAGCGCACGGTAACCTACACCGATCCAGCAGGGAATCGTCAGCGTCAGACGATGGATGTGCTGGGGCGTGTGACTTCCATTCAGGAAGAGCGCGATGGCTCCTTCCAGCCTTTGCAGTCCTATGCGTATAATCTCGCAGGAATGACTACAAGTACCACAGATGGCAACGCTCAGACGACAAGCTATGCGTATGATGCACGAGGGCA